>ENA-ORMR01000281-ORMR01000281.1-human-gut-metagenome-genome-assembly--contig:-NODE-281-length-56494-cov-18.481281_pt1 | contig 56494 bp, 52 predicted proteins | sample MGYA00242107_ERZ509003 | MGnify/ENA primary metagenome ERZ509003 (study PRJEB26280, sample SAMEA2338699) | human gut metagenome | biome: human gut; feature: human-associated habitat; material: faeces...
TGATAAAGAGTTAAAGTTAAAATTAAAGAGGTTAAGAAAAATGCCTGAAGAGGATGGCTCATTTGAATATGGTTCATCTCGTTGGGCAACTAAAAAGGAAATTAAAAAGAATTATAAAGCATGGACTATTAATTCAAATTTAAAGTCAGGTGGTATTCCTGTGACCTATATGGATGGTAAATTTTATTATTCTGATAAATTTGATCATACATTAATAATAGGTTCAACTGGTTCAGGAAAAACAATAAGTTGTATATTGCCATTAATATTTAACCTTGCATGTGCGGGTGAATCAATGGTTATAAACGATACTAAAGGAGAATTGTATTCATATACAGCGGAATTTTTAAAAGAAAAAGGATATCAAATAAAAATAATTAATTTAAGGGATGCATTAGCAAGTGATGGTTGGAATCCACTTCATTTACCATATAAATACTATCAAAATAATAATAAGGATGAAGCTGGTGATATGATAGAAAACTTTACTAAATCATTGTGCAAAAATTTATCTAGTAAGGATATGTACTGGGAAAAGTCAGCAAATGCAGTTTTAACAGCACTATGTTATGCCCTCATAGAGGACGCTCCAAATGAATCGCAAGTAAATTTATATTCAATATATAATTTATTGGTCGAACACGGAAACAAAAATATAGATAGATTTAATTCATTAGATCTATATTTTCAACAAAAACCTTTTGGAAGTTTAAGTAAAATGAGTTATGCTACAGGATCCTTTGCAAAAGGTGAAACAAGAGCTACCCTTTTTTCAGTTCTTGCAACAGTTATAAAAATGTTTAGTGATACAGGTATTGCTAACCTTACGAGTCATACTGATTTTGAATTAGATGAAATTGGTAAGCAAAAAACGGCAGTATTTTTAATTATTCCCGATGAAAAGGAATCTAGACACGAACTGGCATCACTATTCATAGATCAATGTTATCAAGCATTAGTAAATACCGCACAAAGTATGAAAGATGGTAAAATGCCTATAAGAATTAATTTTATTTTAGATGAGTTCGCTAACATGCCACCTATAAGTTCTATTTCTAATAAAATTACTGTATCACGTTCTAGAAATATTCGTTTCTATTTGGTTTTACAAGATTTTGATCAGTTAAAGGAAACCTATAAAGATTCTGCTGGTACGATTAAATCCAATTGTACTAACTGGATTTATTTACTAACTTCAGATAATGAAACGGCAAAAGAAATAAGTTCTAGGTTGGGCAAATATACTATCTCAAGTAATCGTGTATCAACTTCCAGTCGTTTAGATGAATTAAATTATAATATATCAAATGACAAATCTTTGATGGGACGTGAATTATTAATGCCTGATGAATTAATGAGATTTAAATTAGGAGATGGATTATTTATGGCGACTAGACAATACCCTATTAAATCAAAATTTATTTCAATATATGATTATGGAATAAAGATTAAAAAAACTAGTGTTCCAAACAAACAAAAAGATAACAAGATTGATTGTTTTAATCTTGATGATTTTAGAAAAAGAAAAATTGAAGAACAAGAAGATAATAAAATAGAATTAGAATAGATATAATTATTAGTAAATTATGTTATAATATTTATATTAAACAAATAGGTAAATAGTAATTTGTAGAGGAAGTGAATTTTATGGGAGGATTTAGTGTCGTAGTTCTTATGAGTATATTATCATTTATATACTTATTCTTTATTGCTATATTTGTAGCAGTTGTATTGTATATAATAATGAGTTATACCTTTCAAGGTATTTCAATCATGTGTATGAGTAAAAATATGGGATATAAAAACGCTTTTACAGCTTGGATACCTTTTTATAATAAATATTTATTAGGAAAAATAGTAGGTAATAAAATAATGGGTGGAATATCAGGTATTCTATCATTTCTATCAATTTGTTTAGGGGCTCGTTTTTTTATCAATAAAGAATTAGAAATAGTTCTATTCATTATTTTAGTAATTAGTTTAATAATTACTTTTATACTAGATACAATTATAGCACATAGAATATATAAGAGTCGTGCAAACAAATATGGAGATATATTAACTGTATTTAATATTTTATCATTAGGATTATTAAGACCAATATTTCTTTTTATAATTAGAAATAAAAAGTAACAATGTTCTATAAAACAATAAATTACAATTTAATAATTAATTAGATAAATAGTAATTTGAAAGTGAACTAATAGTATGTTTAATATTAGATAAAAAATTGATATATTGTTCTTGGATGGTGATAAAATGAATCAAGAAAAAATAGGAAAATTTATTGCTAAATTAAGAAAGCAAAAAAAATTAACTCAAGAACAGTTAGCAGAAAAATTAGGGATAACCAAAAATGCTGTAAGCAAGTGGGAAAGAGGATTGGGCTTAATGGATTTGTCATTGTTAAAACCATTAAGTCACATTTTAGAAGTCTCGGTTACGGAAATATTAAATGGTGAGAGATTTACTAAAGAAGAAATCGATTCAAAAAGTGAGGAAACTTTAATTGATACACTTGATTATTCTGCAAAAGAAATAAAAAAGGTAAAAAAGAATAAGTTTATAATAATATTATTAACAATAGTTATTACTATTTTGTCAATTGTAATATTAGACACAATTCAAGCAATAGTATTTAAAAATAGCCCAATAATAAGTTGGAGAATTGAAGATGCTAATAATAGTGATAGTTATGTAGACAAAGGTATTTTAATTGATACTTATTATTGTGTTAGCGATGATGTAATAACGGTAATTCCAACATTTAAAAATACAAATTATAATTGCCCATCAGAATAATAATTACAAATTACAATTTAGTGATTTGTTAAATAAATAGTAATTTGCCGATAATCATTTTTTGAACAAAAGTTGTAACTTTTTTAAAATATGTTACTATGTAGTTGATTATTAGTAGAATTAAAGCTTATTTTTATTAAAATAAGAACAAAATAAAGGAGTTATTGTTATGAAAAAGAAAAAAATTATTATTTTATCTATTTTAGTTATCTTTATAATTGCTATGATTTGTGGTGTAATTTGGTACTTTAACAATAGAAATTCAAATTATAAGCCAAATGGCAAATTAAATTATGATACAGTACTTGTGAATGAAGAAACAAATCCATATTATCAAGTTGGATTTGCTGATTATGTGTTTATAGGAAAGGTAGATAAGGAAATTGAAAGGACATTCTCAGATTATGACTCAGCTAGAACTATATATGAAATCGAGGTAACAGAAAATTTGAAGGGTGATCTACAAAATATAATTAAAGTAACTTATCCTGGTGGATATGATAAAGATGGAACTCTTATATTGCATAAAGGTGATTATATAACGGATGAGGAATTACCAAAGATAGGTGAAAATTATATATTTGTGGGTATTGGACAGCCAAACGGAACAATATTATTACAAGATTTATATTCTGATACTCCATATACAGAAGAAAATAAAGAAAAATACTTGGACTATATTAATAATCAAGAGAATGTAGACAGAGAAAGATTTAAAAGTATTTATGAGAATTAGAAAAATGCAATAGTTGATTAACAATAACTACTTTTCTTTTTTATGCTATTATTGTAAAAGACAAATTACAATTTATTAGTGAGATTGGTTTGAAACATAACTAGTCTTTTTATTTTAAAAGAAATAAAAAAAACTAACTATTTCTAGTTAGTATTTATTACTCTCAGAAGTTAATTTCCGAGTTTCTTATCAATCTGGAACGATAACAAAGGTTATTCAAAACTCATAATAGTAAAAGTTGATAAACAGCTAATCACTAACTTGTTTTTCTAAAATATTAAATAGATTTAAAGAATTTTGAGTAAATAAATGATATAATATATTTAGAAATTCATTCAGGGGATGATAGTATGCTTAAAGAAGTAAAAATTGAATTAACTAATAAATGCTCTAGAAATTGTAAACATTGTTCTAGTAATGCTACTAGTAGTATTGGTAATTTAAAGATTTTAGATTTTGAAGATGTATCTAGAATAATTAAAGAAGCAAAGTTAATGGGAGCTGATACTATTGTTTTTACTGGTGGAGAACCTTTAATGTATGATAGACTACCAGAACTAGTAGAATTAACTTCAAAATTAGGAATGAAATCAACTATTTATACATTTGCATATAGAACCGATGAAACTTTAAATAAATATAGACAATTAATTGATTTAGGTTTAAATAAAATAGTTTATTCACTTGCTGATTCATTATCTGATGAAGAAGATATATCAGTTTATGATAAGGTTGAATTCTTTGATAAAGTATTTGAAAATAATAATGCAAGATTAGGATTTCACTATACTATTTCAAAAGATTCTTTTGATAGATTAGAACAAGTGGTAAATGAAACTATTGAAACATTTAAAAGTAGAAGTTATTTTGATAGAGTTAGTTTATTAAGGTTTGTCCCACATGGTAAAGGAACTGCTGATATGGACTTATCAAAAGAAGAATTATTAGCAATTAAAAACCTTTATTTAAACTCAAATGATAAAGATAGAATTAGATTAGGTACTCCTTGGAATATACTTGGTATTGAAAATACACCTTGTATTATAGCTGATGAAATAATGATAATTGGATTTGATGGAATAGCTTATCCGTGTGATTCAATTAAATATTTTACTAAACTAGGTATTAGTGGAAATATAAGAGAAAACTCATTAATGGAAATGTATGATTCAGAGTATTTTAGCAATATTAGAAAATTAAATACTGATAATTCTTGCTCTACTTGTGAGCAATACTCTATATGTAAAAGTGGTTGTATAGGACAAAAAATAATTGCTAATTATACTGAAAGTGAGAATAAAGTATTAACTCTAAAAAGATGTATTAACTCAAGAGATCCAAAGTGTATGAGGTAGATATATGAAAAAAAGACAAGAAGTATATGATTTATATTGGTATTTTGCTTGTGAAAGACAAAATATATTTTGGAAAAAAATAAATGGAGAATCTGCTCCATGGACTGAAGATAAAATATTACAAGAATATAAGTTTTGTAATAGTTATAGAGTTAATGATAGAATTAGTCAATATCTATTAAGAAATGTTATTTACAATGGTAAAAAGTATTCTGATGAAGATATGTTGTTTAGAATATTATTATTTAAGTTGTTCAACAAAGAATCTACTTGGGAGTTATTATTAAATAATTTTGAAGATATTACTTTAAAAACATTTAATGTAAAAGATTATTCCAAAGTATTAGAAAATGCTATATCAAATGGTATTAAAATATATAACGATGCTTATATAAGTTGTGCCAATAAAGCGTTTGGATATGATAGAAAACATGATAATCATTTAGCACTACTTAATAAAATGTTCAATGAAGACAAAATACAAGAAAAAATAGTTAAATGTAAGACTATGGAAGAAGCATTTAATATTATAAAAAGTTATCCATTAATTGGAAACTTTATGGCTTATCAATTAGTAACTGATATTAATTATAGTAAAATTGTTAATTGGAGAGAAGATGAATTTACAGTTGCTGGACCCGGATCACTACGTGGAATTAAAAAGTGTTTTATTGATAAAGGTAAAATGAATAGTGAAGATATTATTAGATATATGTATGACCATCAAGATGAAGAATTTAAAAGGCTTAATTTGAATTTTAAAAGAATTGGTAATAGACCATTACAACTTATAGATTGTCAAAATATATTTTGTGAACTAGATAAGTATTGTAGACAAGCTTTACCAGATTTAAAATCAAATAGAACTAAAATAAAAAAACATTATGTGCCTAAGAAAGAAATAATAGAATATATTTACCCACCAAAATGGAAGTTGAATAATTAATAATACATTTTATCTCAAAAAATAAAAGGGGGGTGGGAATTTCCCACATACGAATTTGTACGGGAGTATAAATTCAGTGCTGGCTAGACATAGGTTTTATTCCCATATCCAAAAAAACAAAAAAGAGGATTAAATTATTTTGATAAATTTTTCCTCTTTTTAGTCGTCAGTAGGTACTATTACATAAATATCACATCTCATAGTTTTCCTCTTTGAAAGAAAGAGAACTTTTTATGTTTTATATAAAATAAAAACTTACGAACAATTAAGTCCGCAAGTTGATTTCTAATGGAGCAAGTGAGGAGAATCGAACTCCCATCCCAACCTTGGCAAGGTTATATTCTAACCATTGAACCACACCTGCAACGCATATTCATAATATCAAATTTTTTTTATAATATCAAGTCATTTAGTAAAAATTTAACTAAAACTATAAAAATATACGTCATCATTTAAATCAAAGAAATTAACACAGAAATTACCACTCTTTGTAACATTATATATTTCCGTACCTATTACACTTTTATTTTTATCATAAACAGAAACATTCAAAGCCCCTGTGCCACCACTCACATAACCACATAAATTAAATAAGTTCATACTTTTAGTAACACCATAAGAAATATTATTTATCTTTATGCTAGAACTATTAATAGTTACATAATCATCTAATCTAACAATATCACCAAAACTTACCAAATTCTCAGTTATAACTTTTGTCTTGTCATTATAATTAACTGTAAGAATAGTCTTGTCATCTTGTTTCTCTGCATGAATAACCCCGAAATCTACTTCACCAGAAATTGTTTTTAAGCAAACATTCAAAGCATCGTCATAAGAAACTCCTAACTCACTTTGCACAGCCCCAACAAAATTGCAATAAAACTCATCTTCGCCAGTCTTAACATCCATCAAATAATATCCATTCTTCTTAGTTATTACCTTACCATCTATTTCAATAGTATCACCCAAAATTTTAACTTGTTTATCCTTAAAATAATCATTTTTAGTAAGAAAGTCATTACTTATAACATCTGTGTTTTCATTCCTATCTTTAATATAAGCGTATCCAAATAAAACACCTAAAACAAATAAAATAACTAAACAAATAATAATCCCAATTCTTGTCTTACTCATATCTACTCCTCTTCATAAATATAACTAAATCTTAAATTATTAACATCTGTATAAGCTATACCTCTATCAACCGCATACTTATAAACATTAAATGAATAATTACTGCTATCACTTGTCAAATATTGATTAACACCCGTATAAGAATTTAATAAAGTACTATTATAATAAACTTCAAAAGGGTTATTCTCATTAATAATAGCTTTACCTAAACTAAGAATACCTTTATTTGCCGTAGTACCACTAGCATTTTCTTCTCCGGCACCAATCTCTACAGTTATATCTGTTATGATATCATCAAATATTTTATATAGCCCATTTAAACTATCTGAATCACTAACATCGTCATATGAATAATAATTATCTCTTGATGTAGCTAAAGGTATTAACTGAGAAGCAACTGCTCCACCAATCCCTATTGTATAAACTTTTGCTTTATTTTTAACATAATCAACATCTGAACTTCTTGGTGTATCAGCACTATCTCCGTCACTTAAAAATATTACATAATTATCTTTATCATTTACAGAAGTTTGCAAAAAAGATGCAGTCTGTCCAATAGCAGATAAGAAACTAGTTCCACCACTGGCACTCAAACTATTAATTGCATTATCTATTGAAGATTGATTATTACTATAAGAAAGAATAGTTGAAGCAGAAGATTCAAACGTTATAATTGACACCGTTGAATTTTCCAAATTTAACTTTTTTACCATTTCTTTTGATACAGTCTTTAGATTATAAAGTCTACTATTACTACTCATCGAACCAGACACATCTAAAACAAGAATTAAGTTAATTTTTACCTCAATCGTATCTGTACTAGTAATTTTTTTAATCTTGTTTTGCTTAATATCTAAATTCTTAACATCATAAGTACATTTTAACTCTTCATTATTAGATATTGTAACTTTACCATCTTTTTCATCAACTATATACTTTGAATTAGTACACTCAATTAACTCTTTATAATCATCGGAAGACTTTATTTGTTCATCTGGAACATCAATCTGACAATATCTTTGATCATTAACTAACTTACAAGTTTTCGTAGTCTTATCACCATTCATATTAATCCAAGTTGCACTCATTTCTCCTTCACTTATTGCATATACATAAACACGATTATTTTTAACTTCAAAAGAACTATTTGACAATAAATCACTTAATGCTGAACCTTCCATATAAGTTGCTCTTTCATCATCTTTATTAGTACTCCAACCATAAATAATACCATTATCTCTCTTAATTGAAGGAAGAGTAATTCCTTTAGAACAACTAGCAATTTCATTATTTGTATCACCATCACAAACAACGGCTTGTACATGTCTTCCTACTGATGTTGCTCCATTTTTTTCATAAACAAATAATATATATCCATCATCATCTTCAGTATACTTAAAATCATAAGCACCATCTTTTAATTTAGTAAACTTTACAACGCCCTCAAATTCTTCATTCGTTTTAGGATTAATTGGTATCTTATTTAAAAATCCATCATCAACTAAATCTTCAAGTGTTATATAGCAAAAAGTCTCTTCTTCATTCGCTGCCGTGTATTTAATAATCTCATACTTACTATCACTACTAGACTTATTAGTCATTACATAAGTGTCTGCAGCACTTTCAATTTTTTTTATTTCATTATTATAATTTTCTTCTAATTGATTATTATTTTTTCTACTAAAATTAAGAACAAAAAGCCCGCAAATTACTGCTATAAGTGCAATAACTGCAATAATTTCAACTAAAGTGTACCCTTTCTTATTCATACTTACACCATCCTATTATAAGTTTAGCATAAAAAAGTGTAATTGCCTACTTCACTTTTTAACATTTACAGAAATATTTCGTCCTTTATTTGGTTTTCTAAGTGAACAACAATTATCAATAATAAATAAAATAATTAAAACTAATGCAAGTAATAATCTATTAGAATATCTAAAATTACTAATTTTAATAATTAAATAAGGTGCTATATAATACGTGGAAATAACGCCACCAACTCCAAAAAATAACAAACCTGCAAAACAAACTCTACCATTTATATTTAAAAAAGAATCTTTATAATCCCACCATTTTTTATGAAATAATTTTTCTAATAAATAAGACGTCATATATTCTAAAAAGCCGCAAAGTAAAATAATTAAAATAAACATAAGAAAAGGTTTAGTCATAAATCTACTGAAAAAAACTAATATCAAAATCATTCCATAACCATAAATCGGAAGCCATGGACCTTTCAAAAATCCTCTATTTACAAATTTCTTTTTCTTAAAAATAAATAATATCATTTCCCATAAATAACCAATAAAAGAAAATGCAAAAAATAAAAGAATTGTTGTTAAAATATTATCTCTACTTAAATAATTAAAATCTTTCATATATATATTATGGTACAAAAAAAGAAAAAACTTTAATTATTTTTTCTTTGATTTTTTAGAAGTTTTTTTCTTTTTACCTTTATTTGTTTTTTTCTTTTTTGATGTTTTCTTTTTAGTATTTGTATTTTTAGTATTCGCCTGCTTTTTAATTTCTTTATTAACTACTGGTTTAGCACTAGTTTTTTTATTCTTAACTGGAGCCTTCTTATCAATAGATTTTTTAACATTAGTATTCTTAACACTATTTTTAACCTCAAACTTTTTAGAAAGACTCTTATAGGTATCCTTAATAACACCTTTATATTTAACTACAATATAACCAACTCCAGCAACTGCTACTACCAAAAAGATATATAAAGCATAATTAACAGACTTATATTTAATAGTTATCTGATAAGTTGCTCTTGCTCCATTTTCTGCGGTAACTATAATCTTTATTACACTACCCTCAGTTAAATTATCATTACCTTTAATAATATAAGATGCACTATCATCTTCTAGAGCAGGAGTAATATCTAACTTATTAACATTCTTCTTTATTTCTAATACATAGTTCTTAACTCTTTTACTAAATTCTAAATTATATCCATCTATCTTTAAATTAGAAATATAATTATTACTAGAAGCATTTTTTATTGTCTTGGTTATAAAAATAAAATAAGTTCTTATATTTCCATTATCATCTTTGAGTCTTATTTGTACAACATTATCACCATTTAAAAGTTTAATAGTTTGCTTACCATAATTCTTAACAAACTCACCATTTCCTGCCTCTGGACTTATTTCTAAACTTGCAACACTAGAGGTAACATTTAAATAATACTCATAAACATCTGGCTTAAAATCTATAATTAAATTATTTTTTTTATTATCTTTAATTAAAATACCATTTAAACTGCCAGATTGTATTTTATCATCTTTATAAAATCTTATTAATACAACCTTCTGATTTCCATTTTCTGATAAAACAGTTATTGGCACAATAAGTTCATTACTATCTTTTGCAAAAGTATAATCCCCAGCCCCAGTTATAGTTGCAAACTCATTTTCTAAAGTTACTTCTATGTTAATTTTTTCATCTGAAGACTGCAGACTATAAAGTTTCTCTGTATTAGTAAATCCTTCAAGAACCTTTCCATTAATTTTTATCTCCTTAATATTATTATTCGTAGAAATTACTTTGACTTCGCTATTTACATCGTCATATGTCAATTCCGTTTTATTACTAGAATTCTTAGATTTTATATTGATTAATTTAATAGAATGAATTCCATCTGTTTTTGCCTTAAATAGCAAAATACCATACTCTTGCAAACCACTTTCCTGTGTATCACTTTTTGTCTTAGCACTTATTGTTTGCTTATCATTAGTTATCTGCCAAACTTTTTCGTAATTACTTCTAACATCAACAAGTTCAATTCCATCATCAAATTCATAATTAAAATCGATTTCATCATAAGATGCATCTTGATTGATTGAAACTCTACAAATAAACTGATCATCAATATAATAATTACCTTTATCACATTCTAACACAAATTCATCTTTTGCAAAAACCATAATTGGAAATAATAAAAATGATATTAAAAAAAAGAATTTCTTTGACATAATCTCACCTAAGAAAATTATATCATAAAATTCTTATTTATATTCAAAAATATATTTAGTTTTTTTATCAATTCCGTATAAAACTAACTCTTCATTTGCTAATACAAATATATCTTGTGAAACTTTTGCTTCATTTATCTTTCCATTACCATCTAAAGAATAAAAATATTTATTTGCTCTAAGTTTTAAATAAGTATTATCCACATTCATTACTTCAAAATCTGTCTTACATGCATCGTTCTTATCAAAAGATAGTTCATATCCAGTTAAAACATTATAATTATCACTTTTATTTCCACAAGACATATATAATTTTTTTGTATCATTACTAGGTTTTATCTTATACCAAATAAATACCCCCGCTAGAACAACTACTAAACATATTAAAGCAACCTTTAAAATCTTCTTCATATCTTACCTCATAATAAATATAGCATAAATAATATTTTTTTAATAGTGCAATTTTTATTTTTTAACTTTTAACAAATCTAAAATTTTTAAAATAAACTCCCAAATTTTTTCAAATAATGTTTTTGTTTCTTCTTTAACCTCTTCTTTTTTATCTTCAACAGGAATATCTGGCTTAACTTCTTTATTATCAGTCACCTCTAGCGTTTTAGGTTCTTCTATCTTCGGTTCCTCTTTTGGCACTTCCTCCTTAATTTCATCTTCTTTAACAATTTCTGGTTCATTCTTCACATAAGATAACCATTTACTCTTAGTCCAAGTCTTCCAAGGTCTAGCACTTAAATTAGAAATACACACCTTTCCATACTTTATCCCTGAAATCTTCTGATTAGATGTACACTCAATCACCTTACTATCACCAATATATACTCCACAATGACCTTTCATATATAAAAGTACTCCTTCTTCCTCTGGAAGTGTAGAAATGTCACCTTTCTCACTTGCAGTACCAACTGTTATCCCATACGCATCCTTATCATAACCAGCAATGTAACTTACCTTCTTATTTCCATAATCACTCATAAAATAAGACTTAATCAATCCTGCACAATCATAAGCATAATAATTTTTTCCTACTAAACTTTTTAAATATTTAACTTTTGTATCGTCATAATGACTAGGATACTGCTTTTTCTTACCATCAATTGTATTATTTGTTACAAGTCTGCCAAACTCACCCCACATATAAACAGTATTCCTGTTAAGTAAAGTCTTTAAATAACTTACAAACTCTTTATTCGTCTTTATTTTTATCATCTCCTATCTTCAAAGCATCATAAGCACCACCTGCAGATAAAGATCCAATCAAGCAAAGAACAATCGAGCGAAAAATGCTAGTCTCAATCTCTGCAAAATAAACAATGAATCCCGAAATAATTCCAATTATTACATTTTGCAAAGGAATATACTTCTTATCCACAATTTTTAACTTCTTACTAATAAAACCAATAATAAGTGTAACTAAAGAAATAACACTAAACGCAGTCAGTTCCATCCTTTTTTCTCCCCTCTAATACAGTAACCCTTTTATCAAGACTAGATGACATCTTAGTAAGTTCATCAACCTTATCAGTAAGTAACTTAGTATTCATATTAAGCTTAGTAATTGACGTATTAAGCTTTAATAAAGGTGTAACTATTGCTATAAGTGATACAACTAGTCCAACAATTTTAATAATTTGACTATCCATAACCTCACCTATTTTATTATATAAAAAAAGCACTCATAATGAGTGTTCCTTTAACCTATATACCAAACTTTTTATTAATTAAATCAGCAATATCATTTGCCATTCTACTAATTTCCTCAGTATTTTTACCTTCAATCATAACTCTAATTAAATTTTCCGTGCCACTAGCCCTGATTAATATACGACCATCACCATTAAGTTCTTCTTCATACTTTTTAATCAAAACATTAATTTCAGCATCCTCACCAAATGAAGTTTTACCTTCCTTAGTAACATTAACATTCACAAGAACCTGTGGATATTTATCCATAATACTAGCTAGTTCACTTAACTTACATTTTCTTTCACTTAATATATTTAAAACCATAAGAGAAGTAAGCTCACCATCACCAGTATTTGCATATTCTTTAAAAATCACATGTCCCGACTGCTCTCCACCAATCATATAAGCCTTATCAAGCATCTCTTCTAAAACATACCTGTCGCCAACTTTAGTAGCTACAAAATTAATATTCTCACTTTCACAAAATTTCCTTAATCCTAAATTTGACATTACGGTTCCAACTATCGCATTATTATTAAGTCTGCCCTTTTCCTTTAAATATTTACCACAAATTGCAAGTACATAATCTCCATCAATAACATCTCCGTCATTAGTAACAAGTAAACATCTATCCGCATCTCCATCATAAGCAATTCCTAAATCAGCACCTGTTTCCTTAACTTTACTAATCAAAGCATCTAAATGAGTAGACCCACAATTATCATTAATATTTACTCCATCAGGATTATCAAAAATAATTTCTGCATTAACATTTAACTTTTCAAATAAAGTAGGTGCAGTAGCAGATGCTGAACCATTAGCACAATCCACTACAACTTTAAGACCATTATAATCATTTGCTAAAGTATACAAAAAATTAATATATTTATTTTTTAAATTTTCATCTCTCTCATATCTACCAATATTAGTACATTCTGGTAACTTTTCATCTAGAATATAATGCTCTATTTTTTCTTCAATCTCATCAGCAAGTTTATATCCCTTATTATTAAATAACTTAATTCCATTATACTTAGCAGGATTATGACTTGCCGAAATCATTACACCCATATCAGCTTTTAAATGCGTTACTAAAAAAGAAACTGCAGGAGTTGGCACTACACCAACAAAAATAACATCAGCCCCCATACTTAATAGCCCAGCATTAACAGCACAGGCAAGCATATCCCCAGAATATCTAGTATCCATCCCTACAATAACCTTAATCTTTTTACTCTCACCCAAAACATAAGCTGCACTAGCGCCTATCTTCATTGCTAAATCCGCAGTAAGTTCACCTCCAGCAATTCCTCTAGCACCATCAGTTCCAAATAATCTTCCCATTATCTTTGCTCCTTATCTACAATATTATCCATTGATTTAACTATCTTCCAATCTCCAATAACACCTCTTACCATCGTAAGTGGATACACATTAGTATGAGCACCAATTATAGTTCCTGGACATAGTACACTATTACACCCAATATCACTATAATCTCCAAGTATCGCACTCATCTTCCTAAGCCCAGTTGCAATTCCACCATCTTCCTTAACAACTACATTACTCTTATCGCTCTTAACATTAGATAAAATAACTCCGGCACCAGTATGAGCATGATCCCCTAAGATTGCATCACCAACATAATTATAATGAGGGCACTGACAATTATCAAAAATAATTGCATTCTTCACCTCAGTACTATTACCAATTACACAATTTTTACCAATAATCGCGCTACCTCTAATAAATGCTCCAGGTCTTACTTCAGTCCCTTCATCAATAATTGCTGGTGCATTTATATCAGCCTTCTCACTTATCTTTACACTTTTATGCACCCAAACATTATCCTTATATAATACATAATCATTAGATAAAGTAGGCCCTACTTTCAAAATAAAATCTTTGATAAGAGGTAATACTTCCCAAGGATAATTAACCTCATCAAATAACTCTTTTGCTATAGTAGCATCCAAATTTAATAAATTTTCGTACTTTTTTAACATCTTCTTCACATTCTCCTTAGCACCATAATACCACAAACATTGATAAATGTGCACTTTTTTGCTATAATCTTCATTGACAAAAAGAGGTAATTTAAATGAAAAAATTAGAAAAAAAAGATTATTTACTAATCGGAACACTATTTATTCCAATGGTAACTTTAATAATATATTTACTTTGTAAAGGATACATATTCGGTTCTAATATTGACTGGGCTAATCAGCACATCGTACTACCAGAATACTTTAGAAACCTATTTTATAGCAATGGTAAAATAATTCCATCATTTGCTTTTAATCTAGGAATGGGGCAAAACATCTTCAACTACTCATACTATGGATTATTAAGCCCAATTATTTTACTATCGTACTTACTACCTTTTATACCAATGTATATCTACATGCCAGCAATTTCTATCATCATGTATTTTGCAAGTATCATAATGTTTTACTTATGGATTAAAAACAAATACAACACTAAAATAGCTTATATTTCATCTCTAATCTTTGCTTTAAATGCACCATTTGCATATCACTTTCATAGACATCTAATGTTTGTCATATACATGCCATTTATGATTGGTGCCCTAAAAAGTGTTGACCTATACTTTGAGAAAGGCAAAAAGATACCGCTTATTATATATACAATCCTATTAATTCTAACAAGTTACTACTTCAGCGTACCAGGAATTATCACCATTGGTATTTATACAATTTACAAAATTTTAAAAACTAACAAAATAGATTTTACAAAACTTAAAAATATAATATTCTTTGTAACAACAGCAATCTTAATTACTGGTGTATTACTACTTCCAACCGCATATGCCTTAATAAATGGAAGAATTGAAACATTAACAAGTTCAAAACTTACATTCTTAGATTTAATAAACCCAATGATAAACTACTCATATACATTCTACAACTCATACTACTCTTGGGGAATAACATTTATCTACATTATTGCAATTATAAATGGTCTTCTATCTAAGAAAAAAGAACAAATCTTTCTAAGCATAATAACAGCTCTATTTATCATATTCCCACTAAGCAGTTACATCTTAAATGGATTCATGTATATGGATGGCAAATGTTTCATACCATTCTTACCACTAGCAGTCTTGCAAATTAGCGAACTTCTAAAAAATATATTTGATAACAAATTAAAACTAAAAAAAATGTTACCATATATTCTTTTAAGCGGAGCTATCCTTATTTACTTTGCCCTAGGTAAAAATAACATTTACTTACTATTTGCTGACATAATATTAATGTTAATAAGCCTTTGCTTATGCACAAAAAAGCAAAATAATATCCTACTTTACATTACAATAGTAGGTGTATCTCTTACCTCATTCATAGCAAGTTCTACAAGTGAATCATACATGAAAATATCAGATATTAAAAATATAAATAGCACTTCTTATGAAGAACTAATAAGCAAAATAAATGATAAAAACATCTATCGTACTAGTAATGAAGAATACATACTATATAATCCAAATAAAATTTATGATATAAATGAAAACATAACAACAACATATTCTTCTCTATCAAATAAATACTATATGTCATTTATTAGAAACATCTTTCAAAATGAAGTTATTAACCGAGATAACACAACAGTCACTCAAACATCTAATGTTTTATTCAACATCTATAGTGGAACAAAATATTTAATCTCAAGTGGTAACGCTGAAATTGGTTATACAGAAATCGAAAACATCGATGGAACAAAACTATACGTTAATGAAAATGTTCTACCAATCGCATATGCATCTAACAAAATAATGAGTGAGCGTGAATTCGACACTCTAGAATATCCTTACACAATTGACGCTTTATTAAATTATATAATTGTTGACAAATCACTAGATAACGTTTACAAAAGTAATATAAATGAATATAAAAATGGTTACAAAATTAAAGAAATTAATAATTTGACATACAACGAAGAAAATGGTCACTACATCATTGATGCTGATAAAAATGCAAATTTAAAAATTAAATTAAATTCAAAAATTCAAAATAAAGTTCTAATAATAAGTTTTAATATGAATAAAGCCAAAGAAGGATTTGCATGTAGTAGTGACATCACTATAAATAATATTAAAAATGCTCTATCATGTTCAAATTGGAAATATAATAACAATAACAACACTTTTGAATATGTTCTTTCATCAAATAATGTAATCGATACATTAAACATTGAACTAACAAAAGGAACATATGATATAAACGACATTAAAATATATACAATGGACTACAACAAAGTAAGTTCAATCAAAAACAATGTTGATGAAATGATAATAAATAAAGCCAAAATTGAAGATAATCATATCTCTGGTGAAATAAATGTTAAAGAAAATGGTTACCTAAAAATAACTATTCCATATGACAAAGGATTCAAACTATACGTTGATGGTAAAAGAGTTGGTAAAGTATTAACAGACAAAACTTTCTTAGGATTAGAAATTACCAAAGGTGCTCATAAAATAGACATCAAATATAATCCACCACTACTAAAAGCTGGAGCAATAACTTCTCTTGTCGGCGTTTTCCTACTCATCAACATCATTGTTTATCCTAAAACAAAAAATAAATTACAAAAAATCAAAAACTATATTTTAAATCTATGCAAAAAAACAAAAACTATAATTAAAAATTTCTGCAAAACAAATCGAAATTACATCTATCTATTCGTATCATTACTAATACTGGATTTAGCATTAAGAATATTCTTATCAAATCAAATAAGTTTCTATCACTGGTTCATGCCAGTACCAAACTTATTTACAATTCTATGGATTACCACTATTTTATGTTTAACGAAAAATCTTAAAAATCCATATAACAAAATATTCTATATTATATGTTACATCATAAGCATTGCCCTATTCCTAACACATGCAATATACTTCTCATACTTCAAAATATTCTTTGACTTTAGTGTACTTAGTGTTGCTGGCGAAGGTGCTGCTTACTTTAGTTCCGTATTTAATAACATTAAATTATGGGTAGTAATAACTACATTAATAAGCTTAAGTCTAACAATAATAGGTCTTAAAAAAACTAAAAAACAAACAAAAAACAACTATAAAAAATTGCTAATCATTTTAATTATCTTTACTATTATTCATAGCATACTTCCAATATGTCTTGGTAAATCAAGCACCGAACTAAACTGGGACGAATGGCGTAACCCAAGAAGTATCTATCGTTCATTTAATGACAACAACAAAAGTTTAATGGTTAGTGGTATGTACGAATACAACATTAGAAACTTCATATTTACATACTTTAAAGATAGTAACTCACTAACAGATAATGAACAAAAAGTTCTTGATGAAAACTTTGCAAACAGCACTGAAGCTAAAGAAAACGAATACACGGGGGCCTTCAAAGGTAAAAACTTAATAATAGTTCAATTAGAAAGTGTAGATAATTTCCTACTAGATAAAGACATCATGCCAACCTTCTACAAACTAAGTAAAAATTCAATCAATTTTATTAACCACTACTCATTTACATCTGGTGGTGGATCAACATTCAACTCAGAATTTATGATTAACACAGGCTACTCTACTGCATATAACTACAACATGAACGCTTACTCATTTAGTAAAAATGCCTATCCTTACAGTTTACCAAACCTACTTAAAGAAGAAGGATACACATCAAACGTATTTCACATGAACTCAGCAGAATACTACTCAAGAGGAGCTAACTATAAATCATTTGGTTATAACGAATATTATGGATTAAAAGATTTAGGAATCTACAAAAATAATGAATTCTGGCTAGACACTGAACTAATGAAAAACGAAACATTCAATAAAGAAATATTTAAACACACCGGACTAAACTTATCATACATAATTACCTACTCAGCTCATATGCCATTTAGTTCAAGCAAAGGAACTTGTTCAAAACTAACAAATGAAACAGGCTTAACTGAATTTGAATGTTTAAAAATACAAGCAAAAGAAACCGATGATATGATCAAATTACTAATGGAAAATCTAGAAAAAAATGGTGAACTAGATAACACAATTGTAGTCCTAATAAGTGATCACTATTTATATACACTAGAAGACAAAACTCTATTAGATAAATACAAAGAAACAAACACAAATCTAATAAATCATACACCATTCATAATCTGGAGTAATGGCCAAATCAAAAAAACAGTAAAAGACGTAAACTCCCAATTAGACGTGCTTCCAACACTGCTAAATCTATTCGGAATAAAATATAACGAAGCAAACTACATTGGTAGAGATATCTTCTCAAAAGACTATGATCCACTAGTATTCTTCCCAGATGGAAGTTGGTATAATGGTAGTACCTATATTGCAAATGGAGAATATTTAAAAGGCAAAAAAATGTCATCTGAAAAAATAGAATACTATAACAAGTTAGTTAAAGATAAAATGAATTTAAATGATGCAGTCTTAAAATCTAACTACTTTGCCAATAAATAAGTCGTAAAACCGGCTTATTTTTTTATTTAAATATTTATAATTAAAATAAAATAGTGTATAATCAAAATATAGGTGCATAAAAATGAAGAAGAATAAAAAGAGAAAATTTGGTAATTTATTTAAAAAACTTAAAAAAACAACACCAGGATTTCACTTCATGTACATCGTTGTACTAGTTCTTTTTATAATGAGTGTAATCTTACTAACATACTCTTTAACCTTATTAAATGGAATAGAAACCTTTATCAGAATACTATTCATAATTGCTATGGCTGCATACACAATCCTATTCTTCTTTATAGGTAGTGCTTTACTAATAACCAAAAAACATACAATACTAATTGTAATAAGTATAATTACAACACTCTTTACAACTATTAATAGTTTAGGATACTACTATATTCAAAAAACATACAACGTAGTAGATAACATAAGTAAAGAAGAAATAACTTATACAACAAATCTAATAACTTTAAATAAAGACGAAACAATAAAAACCATTGGTATCTTAAAAAACGAAAATAGTCCAGAAGGATATATTCTACCTCAAGAATATCTAGTAAAAAATAATAAAAAATGGAAAATTAAAAATTATGAATCTAACGAAGAACTAATAAAAGCACTTATAAATAACGACGTTGATGCAATATTTATCACTGCAAACTTCAAACTGCTATATGCATCAAATTATCCAGAATTAAATAGTGCAGTAATCCTTGATACCTACAGTAAAAAATTAGATAACAATGATACAGTTGCTTCAACAAACAAAGACATAACTGAACCATTTACAATGCTTCTTCTAGGAGTAGATTCAGAATATGATGGCTTAGCAAATAATGCAGCATTTAATGGCGACTCAATCATGCTATTAACATTTAATCCTAAAACATTATCTGCAACAGTATTTAGCATTCCACGAGACACATATGTACCAATCGCTTGCAACAATAATAAGCAAAACAAAATAAACTCAGCAGCTGCATACGGAACAAAATGTATGATTAATACAATTGAAAATTTAACAGATATCACAATAGATTATTTCGTAAAAATCAATTTTAAAGGTGTAGTCAACCTAGTTGATGCCCTAGATGGAATTGATGTAAATATAGATGAACCTGACTTTAAAAAGAACGGTTCAGTAGACTGTAAAGGAATGGTCTGTGAACAAAATTCCAATCGTGAATTTGGCGAGCACATAGTCTATATCAAACCAGGGATGCAACACTTAAACGGAGAACAAGCTCTAGCATATGCAAGAAATAGACATCAATGGGCTCTATCAGACTTTAAAAGAGTCGAACATCAACAAGCAATCGTAACCGCGATCGCAAATAAAGTAAAAACAATTAGAAACATTAACACATTCTATAAAGTACTTAACGCCGTATCAAACAACATGGATACAAATATGGAAACAAATCAAATGTTAAACTTCTACAACGTCGGTAAAAACATTCTACTAAAAAGTAACTTTGGTGAAGGAGAATTCTTAAGCATTCAAAAAACATTCCTATCAGGTTACGATCAAACAGTGTACCAAGGATATAATATGTATACCTATCAGTACTATGAAGAAAGTTTAGCTGAAATAGTTAAAGCAATGAAAGTAAATCTAGAATTAGAAAAACCAGAAATCATCAAAACATTTAGTTTCTCAGTTAATAAACCATACGAAGTGCCAACAATAGGGCGTATGTATACTGGCGTAAGAAAAAATGAAACACTCCCTAACTTTGTAGGACAAAACATTAATTATTTAGAATCATGGATAAGTTCAAGAAACATAACATTAAATAAAAACTATACCGAAAGTAACTCCTGCACTGAAGGAAGTATTCTAGAACAAAATGTGCACTCTGGAGTAATTGTCTCAAGTATATCTAGTTTATCAGTAAATATATGCAAAAACGTACATATTAATGAACCAATAACTCCACAAGAACCTGAAAATAATAATGAAGAAAATAACAATCAAATAGATGATCCAATTGAAGATATGCTAAACTAAAAGCCGCTTACAAAAAAGCGACTTTTTTAATTAAATAACTAGTGCTATAAGCATGGACTAGCTTGGAACTACTAATCTTTGCCCAATCCTTAAAACATTCGATTTTAAACCATTTAAACTCTTAATCTCATCAACTGTACTATTAAACATTCTAGCGATACTCCAAAGTGAATCCCCACTCTTAACTACATACACATTAGTTTCTTCATTTTGCTTATTACTATAAAGCGGAATCTTTAAAGTCATACCAATACTTAAATTATTAGAACTAAGATTATTCAAAGCTTTAATATCATCTACACTAACATTAAACTTCCTAGCAATAGCCCATAACGTGTCCCCAGCACTAACTACATAATCATTAGAAGATTCCTTACCAACAATAAGCCTCTGCCCAACACTAAGAGCATTACTACTTAAATTATTTAACGCCTTTAATTCATTAACAGATAAATTATACTTCCTAGCAATACTCCATAAAGTATCTCCACTCTTAACAACATAATAATTATCATTGCCATCATCACCCGTGCTATCAGCACTACTTATCAATAAAGTATCACCAACATGAAGTACATTACTACTTAGATTATTTAATGATTTCAACTCATCAACAGTAAGCCCATTTGCTCTAGCAATACTCCACAGTGAATCGCCCTTTTTAACAACATAATAATTAGAACCACTTACCGGAACATACTTATATCCACCATACAAAGTAACTGCTCGTACTACCGCTTCAGCATACTTCTTATAATTACTCTTAAGCCTTTTTGCATCAGCATCATTATCTAAAAAACCATACTCAACTATCAATGTTTCATTATTAGGTGTATTACGAATTATATAATAATAATCCTTAGAAGAATCACTAGGAAGCCTTCTTTGATAATACTTTCTAACCACTTGTCCACTCTTTTCAAGCTCATTTAAAATACTTGAAGCTAGTTTATCACTATTACGAAGAGCATATATAACTTCTGCGCCTTCGCCACCAGGCAATAATCAAAGTGTAACGTTTTGCTATTTTTTTGATAAATTCATTATATAATTTCCAACTACTTCTTTATTTTCATTTATCTCTTGTTGTAAATTCGACCAATCATTTTTCAGTTTTTCTACTTCATCTTTATATTTATCTGTAAAGTGTTCATTAATTTCCCAATGAAGGTAATCTTTATATTTATTAGTATAATCTTCTGTTAACTTATTTTTATCTACCCTAGAACATAATAGTGTAAATCCCATGAATATACAAAAGGCATCTATATGGTCTTTATTATCATTAGTTAAATATATTAAAGATGAATATATTAATATTTCTAAAAAATAAGCAATTAGATAAAAATATAAAGCAAATAAATCTTCATCATTATTTTTATTAACTTCTATCATCATACTAACTACAATTGAACTATGTGTATACAAACATAACTTTTCATAAGTTTCTTCTAATAATGATTGTAATTCATCATCCTCAAATTCTTCAAATAAAACTGGATTAATTTCTTTTAATTTAGATTTAAAATTATTTAATATTGCTGTAGGACGAGTATTTTTGCTTTTACCACATTTTTCTAAATTTTTAAATTCTTCAAATGTCTCTGTTGGGTCAAAAAATATCATCATTGCCATCATTATTTTTTCCATACACGAACGCATCAATATTGCAGAATCCACTAAGTCTTTTTTTCTTAAAAGTTTATAAACATTATTAATTGTATTATTAGCTTGTTGTAATAGATTAATTGTTTCAATACTAACATCTTCTGTAACCGATAAATTCTTCAGATATTTCTTTATATATCTTCTCATTGGTTTTACAAAATTAGTCTTTACTAATTGTTCAACAAATATCATATTCTTTTCTTCCATTTTGTTCCCCCTATAAGTAGTTTATCTATTTCTATGTTTACTTTGTTCCTATTGGAACAAAGTTTTTAAATATTATTTAATATACTAAATTTGTAAATTATTTCAATATTTTTATCTTTATCTATTACTATTTTATCAATGATAGCTTGCATTAATTCCCTAGTTGGATTTTCTAAGTCAATTAATGCTTCTATTTTATCCTCATATTTTTTTACATCATCTGTCTTATTTTGCATATCCTTTTCATCTGCCTTTAACTTCTTTATTTCAGTCCTTGATTTAGTTAACAATACTTCAGTTTCATTAGCTATTCTTTTATACATCTCATCTGATACTAATCCTCTAAACTTATCTTCATATAGCATATCTAATTTATTAAGAAGATCTTTTTCTTTTTTTTCTAAATCAAATATTCTTGCTTCTATTTTAAGATTATTTTTCTTTCTATCTTTTAATTCAAGTGCAAGATTTGGTACATTAATTGCTTCCAAATACTTTTTACATGTGTTTTTAATAACTTCTAGTAATGCTTCTTCTAATTTATCATAAGGCATAAAATGTGGATAACATAAATGTCTTCTTGGATCTCTTGAATACTTATTACAATTAATTGTCCAATAATCATGATTCTTTCTATAAGTAATAGTTAGTGTATTGCTGCATTCCTTACAATATAATAGATTTTCAAATAATCTTTTTTCTCTTTTAGTTATATTAGTAATATTGGTTCTTTTAACATTTCCTTGTATTTTTTCAAAAATCATTCTATCTACAAGAGGTTCATGAGTATTTTTAACTATAATCCAATTTTCTTTTGGAACGGCCAATTTCTTTTTAGTTTTATACCCTCTTTTATACTGAATATTTTGAACCATATCACCAACATACATTTGATTTTTAAGTATCTTTTTAACAGAAGATATTGTCCAAATAGAATTATATTTACTCCTTGCGCGAGGATTTTTTCTTTTGAGACTACTTGGTGTTTTAATTTTACTATCATTTAAATAAGTAGTTATTTCTGATAAACCAACTCCATCATTAGCCATTTCAAATATTTTTTTAACCACAGGTGCATATTCAGGATCTGGTAGTAAGTGTCCTTTATCATTAGGATCTCTCATATATCCATAACTTGGAGCACTACCAATAAATTTTCCTTTTCTTTTTTTATATTCTAATACATTTCTAATTTTAACTGAATTTTGTTTACTATAAAAATCATTACATGCAAATATAAACATTACAGAATCATTACTTGACTTTAATTTAAAATTATCATAGCTTTCTTGAATAGATATAAACCTTATACCATTTTCAGGAAAATAATTTTCTACATAATAACCTGTTAGTATATGATCTCTTCCTAATCTTGATAAATCTTTAACTATTACAAGATTTATGAGTCCTTTTTTCAAATCTTCCATCATTAGATTAAATCCTGGTCTATCAAAATCAGTACCAGAATAACCATCATCAACATATTCTCCTACAAAGATAAAACCATTATCTTTTACAAATTTCATTAGTATATTTCTTTGATTAAGGACACTCTCACTTTCAGCTTCGTAAGATTTTCCTTGATCGGCTTCAGATAATCTTATATATATTCCTGCTTTGTAAAACTCTGGTGCCTTTACTGTATTGTTATACATTTATACTCCTTTCTTCTTGTATAACAAATTAAAGCCAGTTATATTGTACCATAAAGAACAATATAACACCATTGTTCTACTCATTATCCATCACTCTTTTTATATAATTAGTTATCAACAAGGTTAAATCAGGAGAATCTTTTTTAAATGTTTCTATTATATTAAACATAAGTCACCTCTTTATAGTGTATGACTTTGTTAAACAATAAATTATTCATCTCCTTTTGTTATTTCATTTATTAATGCTTCTAATTCTTTAATTTCATCTTCACTCATAGGTTCTGATACTGTAGGTTTACCATTCCAAGATATAATATTACCTTTATCATCATATTCTATAGTAGGACCTATATTTTTTCTTATATTATTATTTTTATTATATTGTTTAAAATTTTCTTGAATACTAGTATTAAGATTTTCTTGTATATCTGATATTCTTTTTTTGAATACCTCTGATATTATAATTTTTCTTTTAGAATTATTCTTTTCTTTCTTATCATACTTTAAAACAATATAACCATAATTAGATAAACTACTTATACTCTTTGAAATTGTTTGCTTACTAACATTAAAACTATCACTAAAAAATTCATTAGTAGCCCAGCAATATCCTTTTTTCTTACAAAGTGACAAAATGTAAATTAATAGTAATCTTTCAAGTGGTGTTAAATTATAATCTCCTAACATACTTGTTGGAAAAACTAATTTAATAAAAGGTTCAATATCTCTTTCCATATTCATTGATATAAGATTACCTTAATAGTCTATTATTTGTCAGTCTTTTAGAGCATAAGAAAAAGAACTGAACAAAGAATAGTACAGCAATTCTAGAAATACTCTAGTACTTCCATTTAATTTTGGCACTTCATTCTTGTTAAGTTCTTTATAAGAACATTGCATAAACTTCCTTTAGTAAAAGTCGACTTTTTTGAGTACACTCATCGTACCCGTACCCTAATTTAATTATATCACAAATTACTTTAAACGTCTACCAATCAATTTATTTCTAATTTCTTTTATAATTTTTATTTCTTCTTCACTAATAAATTTTTTTAGCACTCTTGAATCAACAAAATCCGTTATGTTTTCAACTCTTTCATTATTTCTAATCATTCTATCTAATTTATTTAAATCAGTATCGCTTATTTGTTGATAAGGCAAAGGTAATTCTTTAAATTCACTTGGAATTAATTCACAAACTCCTCCACCATAAAACCTACCACAATACTCTGTCATAACCAAAGTTAAGGAATTATAAAAGCAAAAGCAAAAACTCTTTTTATCATATTTATCTTCTAATCTAATATTATAAGATATATCTGTTGTATAAATATCAGCATCATTAATTACCAATTTAGGAATTAAATGATATCTTTTAAAAAATAGAACATCTCCTTTTTTTATTATTGGAACATTATACCAAGGTTTATGCGTTTTACATTTATACGTTTCATTAAGCTTCTTTTGTTCACCAGCTTCAAGGTATTCAATTAACTCTTTAGAGTAATTTTGCTTTTGTTGACTCAATTTCAATAGAAAAACATCTTTATTATTTGCTATAAGTTCGTTAAAATCATCCTTAGAAAAAATAACTTTATTCCCTATTAAAATACTTTTTGATATTATTGGAATACATTCAGCATTTGTCGCTTTAATAAATTCATTATTTTTTATAAAATAACTATTATTGCCTGTAACAATTCCTGGAGATGTATAACCAAAATCAGATATTTTCATAAAAATATCACTTTTATGTTTAATTAATTCTGTTTCCTCATCACTTATAATAGAATTAGTCCATTTCTTTAATGGCTTATTCTTCATTATTTTACTTTCATAAGCAAAATTTTCTATATTATTTTCATCTTCAACGACCTTATATTCTATATATTCTTTATTAAATTTTTCATCATTTGTCATATATAATAAACAAACATCTTGTTCAATTAAAGGAAAAACTTTTTTATTAAAAACTGTTATTTCTATTTTATTAAATTTTTTCTCTAAAAAAAGTCTAAGTTCTTCTGAATAACAAACCTGAAGAAATTCAAATGGTAAAACAAAATATATGGAACCATTTTTTTTCAGTAATTTGACCGAACCTAATATAAAAGATACCCATATATTTTCTATTTTAATATTACTATTTGAAAAACATTTCAATAGCTTTTTTGATTTTGTCATAACATCTTCATTAATATTGCTTTTTTTAATATACGGGGGATTACCGATTATAATATCGTATTTCTTTTTACAATTAAGGGAATAATCAATAAAATCACTACAAATAACGTTTAATTTATCAGAATTATATTGATTAGTTATAAAATCACATTTTTTTTGAAACAATTCTACGCAATCAATTGACTTAGGATTATATTGCATCAACGGTTCAAGAAATATACCATCTCCAACAGATGGCTCAAGTATATCAGAATTTGAAATATCGTCACGTATTTTTTTTACCATATTAATTGCAAGATTTTTAGGGGTATAATATTCACCAATCTCCTTTTTATTCAAATTATTCACCTTCTTCATATTTTAGAAATCTAGTTAATTCATCTATCTCATTTGAAATTTCATAAAAGTCCCTATATTCATCCATTGAAATTTTACCCTGTTTAATTTTTTGATTGATATTTTTTTTTGCTTGATACAATCTTTCAAGTTTCCATAACTCCTTTATTGGTCGAATATCAAATTTTAATTTTGTTATCATATACTTACCATAATCGTAATTTGAAAAAATATTACCATCTTCATCTCTGTAAAATACTTCATCAAATTCCTTAGAAGCTGGATCTACATATCCTATACTATCATTATGATATACATTTTTATCGTTCGTTGGCCAATCATCACTTTTATTTCTATTACAAATTGGACAAGATAATACTAAATTATTGTAGTCATTTTTTAAATCTGGATATTTAGATTTGGGTCTAAAATGATCAATTTGAAAATTATCAAAAAAATAATTTCTGTTTTTACCACAATACCCACATAAATCTCTAAAATCTTTAACTAATTGTTCTTTATATATTAAATAATTATTTGAAGATTGTATATTTTCACTTCTTCTAATTTTTTTATTTCCATGAACTCTAATATCCATACTACATCACCACACATCTATATACTAATTAATATATTTATTTAGTTTATCTAATAAAATATCTAGTTTCTTTTCAACAGTTGGTTTCATTAATTCACTTGGGATTTCATCAATAAAGCCATATGAGACCAAAATTTTATAAAGAAATATAAATCTTTCTTCTTCTACTGCATTTTTAAATCCAGATGTATTTTTAATATTTAATAAATTTTTATATTCCTCTAGGCTAACTTGTTTTCTAGCTTCAAAAACTCTAGCTCCATCTTTTATTTCTTCTATAAATTCCTTATATTTTGGATCATCAATTTTCAACTCAATAATTGATTTATCTTTTATGGTATTTTTCATAACTAAATCATCATTTATGTCATTAACAGAAGAAAATATTATACAATGTAAATCTGGTAACTTATTATTAATGTATCTTATTAATTCACTACCAGAAAAATCATACTTCTGTTGCAACTTATAATCAACTAGCAAATAATTAATTTTGTTATCTAAAATCCATTCAAAAATATCTTCAAATGTCAAACAATCATCAGCATAAATAACTTCAATATCACTTCTTCTAAATTTTTTGATATATTTTTCAATCATATCTTCAAAATCATCAACAAAGCCAATCCTATATTCCATTATATGCCTCCCTTATATTAAAAACTGATTATTATTTTATACCCAACTTTTCTTGTTTTGTTATCAGATAAATCAATTGTACCATTGTAATATTTAACAATTTTATTAACAATCCATAATCCCATACCTGTTCCAATTAATTCACCATTATCATTTCGCTTATCTGTTTCAAATGCCTCTAATATTTTTTCTGGGTTTCTCTTATAGGCTTCACTTAGCCCTTTTCCATTATCTTCATATACTAATTGTATTTTATCATTAACCATTTTTATGCTAATATTAATGCTAAGTATTCTTTGATTTGTGACAGCTGCGACACTATTAGTAATTAAATTACTAATAATACTTTCAATTTCATATGGATAGCATCGCATCTTTATATTATTATCTCCAGCAAAATCTATATTTATGTTTTGTATTTTTAAGTTTTTTCTCCAAAGTTCAACATATTTTTCTAATAATTCATACAAATTTATAGACTTCATTGTTCTTTTGTCTTTCGTTATAGAATCGATTGTAACTTTATACCAACAATTCATTGTTTCTTTATATTTTATTGCTTCTTCTATATTCTTTAAAGCCGATTCTTTATCATTATCTAAAGAAAGTGCCTCCTCTGCCGTACTTAGACACATTCCAATGCTATGAACAGCAGTTTTTGTTTCATGAACATATGAATTGGTGATAATACCAGATGTTGCTAATAGCATTAACATTTTATTTTCATCAGTTAAATTTTGAATTATATCTTCTTTCTCTTCTATTACAATTTTTGCTTTACTTTTTTCAATCAAACTACTATCATCATTTTTACTATTACTAAAATTGTTAATTATCTCAGCTTGATAAACTTCAGAAGGATTAATAATTTTATAATAATCAGATAATTTTCTTCCTACATATTGTCTATCACGTTCAAAAATACTAATAATCGATAATAAAACTTCTCTTAATAATTTGAATGCTTTTGTTTCAACGATTCCTTCTCTATTAGATTGATCAGGTAAACTAATATTGGTTCTCGAAATATTAACATTACCATACATTTGCTCTGCTGCTACCCTCCAAGCTCCACTTGGATGTGAAATAGCAGCTGGTGAAGCAGACTTTCTATTTGATAATAATAGCCAATCAAAACTTGATGATTTTGCCTCACCATATGGTCTAATTCGAAAATTATCTCTATATATCTTTATACCTCCAAAAGTTTCAGAATATTTTTTTCTGCCAATTATTTCTTTATAAAAAAACTTTTCTTTGTCATTTTTTGTGAAACTATTTTTATAAAAATAAAATTCTCCGTTAAATTTTCCTAATGATTCAATTACAGTCTGTTCTGCCCCAGGAACTAGTTCTGAAATTGATAAATCCATATTAATAGATTTACCACAAAAATATTCTTCATCTTGTTTTGTAAATTTTGCTTTTTTCATTACCTCATCAAATTTATTGCCAAAATCAAATTCATTTCTGTCAATAAATATTTTAACAGTACTATTATCATAGTTAAAGGATATTTTATAATCATATGAATCAATTTTATTAGGAATTATTTCTGATTCAATCAAATCTTTTCCATCTTCTAAAAAATATATTTTGAACTCATTTTCTATATTTGCTGGCATTAACGAAATTAAACCTTGTCTTATATCTGCAATTATCGTAGAGTTCCACTCATCGTTTAAATTTGTAAGTTTAAATACTGTCCCTGTATTAAAATTAGATATAAATTGTTCTTTCATCTCATCTATATTTAAGTTCTTTAAAAATTTTTTCACATTTAGAGAAGAATTGTTATCTATGTCAGCTGTTATTTCTGTTATATTCTTTTCATGATTAAATGTATTCCAATCTACTCTCCATAATATACTTCCACTACTTGTTGTAGTATACATTTCACAATTTTGACTTATTCGATCAAGTGCAAATCTTCCAATACCTTTTGCACCAGTTTGGATTCTCCCTTTTTCGGTATGAAAATCATTTACTTTTGTGGAATTACCTATAGTCATCCAATTATTAATAATTATATCTTCATTCATTCCACATCCATTATCAGCAATTAATAAATATTTATCCTTATTATTATAATACAACAAACAAATCGTAGCATCAGCATCATAAGTGTTTTTCACAAGTTCTAAAATTGCGCCCTCTAATTTTGATACATTTTCTCTACCAATAAGCCTTGCAGCATAAGCATTTACATTAAAAGGTATTTTTTTCATATGACCACTCCCAAATCTAATAATACATTTAAACAACTATTAATAAATTATTATACCATAAATATTGTTTCTTTTATTCAAAGTATTCTTTAATTATTTCTTCTAACATACCATATTTTGCAAGATGGTAATTTAATAGATAATCAAGATTTCTAAAACCTTTTTGAAGTTGATTTTTGTCCTTATTATCCCAACAATAACCATCTGTCAGTAGTGCAAAACCTATATTTAGTTTTTTTAAATCATTTTGCCTATTTATATAGCTGTCAATTATTTCTTCTGGCTTTGAACCACCTCGAAAAAAATAATCTACTTCAATATTTAATACTTTTTGACTTTTCACTAATATAAAATCAGCTTTTCTATTTGCAACATCTTCACTTATAAAAAATCCCATTTTTTTCAAAATTTTAAATTGTTTTTGAGAAATCATCTGTATACCATAGTGACTACATATTTCAGATATTATGGGTTCGCACGCAAATTCGAATGCCTTTCCACCACGATTTTTTCTTCCATTTGAATCAAGTCCAACTAAAACTCCTATTACATAATCTATTACACTTTTTTCCAACAAATTTTCAAATAATGCTTTTAACCCCATTTTTTCAAAAAATACGTAATAAATCTCTATACTATCATCACTTATTCCATTTTTTAATAAATTTATATCAAAATTATAAGAGTAAAAGTCCTCTTCATCTAAATCTTCATTTACTACTTTTAGTTCGTTTTTACCTCTCCAGACGTTTTTTCTTTCATCCTTAGACAACGCAAATAAAAGAGGAAAAGTTGCTATTACAGTAGGCACTTTTTTTACTAGTTCAACAAATTTACTATGCATATCATCACATCTAATTAGGACATTCATAGCGTTTAATTCTATTTCAAATCTTTTATAATCTAACGTATTATTCCAATCAACGTAAAAATTAAATCCTCTATTTGTTTCAACTAAATTATTAACAAATTCCTCCGATAATTTATCTATATTCATATTTTTATACATTTTTATCACATTCCTTCCTTTTAATTGTAATATCTAGATATTTTTTTTCTATATCAATGCCAATATATTTTCTATTTAACTTGCTTGCTACTATTCCAGTAGTTCCACTTCCATTAAAAGGATCTAATATTAAATCTCCTTCATCAGTAGAGGAAAGTATCAATTTTTCTAATATAGACATGGGTTTTTGTGTTGGATGTTTTCCACATTTTTTCTCACTTGGCTTAGTTAGTGATGACTCCCAAACATCTTTTGCTTGTTTTCCACCATTTAACTCTCTCATTAAGTCATAATTAAATTTATGTTTTGCTTTCTTCAAGTCTTTCTTTGCCCATAATATTGTTTCGGTTGAATGAACAAAAAATCTACAACTTATATTTGGTGGTGGATTTAATTTTTTCCAAGTTATATTATTTATTATTTTAAATCCCTCTTGTTCTAAGGCCATACCTATCGAATAAATATTATGCATCGTCCCACTAATCCAAATAGTCCCATCATCTTTTAACACTTGATAACATTGTTTTATCCATTTTCTATTGAATTTGTGTTTTTCATCAATGCTAATTTTTTTATCCCAGTCTCCTTTATTTACTGACACCATTTTTCCACCACTACAAGATATTCCATCTCCAGACAAGAAGTAAGGAGGATCTGCAAATATCATATCAATACTTTTAGACTCTATATTCTTTAATTTTTTTAATGAATCACCTAAAATCAATTTAAAGTCATCATTATCATAATAATATTTCTTTTTCATTGATTTAATCCTCCTATATTAATTATTATCTTTTTATTCAGAAAATCCTTCTTTGTTTTTAAAATTTGTAATAATTACCTCTTCAACAATACCTCTATCTTTTGCTTTAGCACCTATATTTCTTTGTGCTTCAATATAGTTAAAATTATAATCTTTATATAATTCCTTTATTAAAGAAGTATTATAGTTTGATAGCATTACATAGCAACCTCTTTTATCCAAATCTTTAAACACTTCTGATAATCTTTCTTGTTCTTCTTTACCAAAACCATTTTCAGTGTAACTATTAAACGTTGACGTATCAGAATCATAAGGAGGATCAAAATATATGAAATCTCCTTTTTTTGCATCTTTTACTGACTCTTCAAAATCAGTAGATAAAATCCTAATATCATTGAGATTTAGAAATGAATATATTATGCCTAAATTTATACCATCATAAGTATTAACTTTTGTTTTCTTTCCAGATGGTACATTGAATTCATTTTTGCTATTAACTCTATATAATCCATTAAAACAAGCTTTATTAAGATAAATTGTTCTAGCAGCTCTCTTATAATCAGCAAGCTTATTAAACTTCTTTTTGTCTTTATCTAAATCTCTTATTTGATAATAATATTCTTCTGAATGATTAGTTTCATGTTTATTTAACTCATTACACATAGATGTAAACTTACTCTCATCTTTTATGCAATTATATACATTTATTAATTCTGTATTATAATCATTTATTACTGCTTTTTTTGGAAATAGTTCAAATAACATAGCACCTCCACCAACAAAAGGTTCATAATATGTATCAAATTCATCAGGAGACAGTTTTATCAATTTATCTATTATAGATCTTTTTCCACCAGCCCATTTAACAAATGGTTTTCCTTTTAACACATATAAAACCTCCTAAAACAACTCTTTAATAATTAAATCTTGTGAATGTAAATTATTATTTTTACCTAATAATAAACTCTCATAAAATTTAACTAAATAACTATTATCTTCTTTAACATTTAAATAGTTATTAAAATAATTACTTCTTACTAACGCATTTCTAAAATAAATCGATTTATCTTTAAATAAAGTATTATCTACTTCATATCCTAAACTAATTAAATATTTTTCTATAAATAATGCTGTAGTTCTAGTATTACCTTCTCTAAAAGGATGTACCTGCCATATACTAGATGAAAACTTAGTGATATTATTTATTACTTCTACAATATTCATATCTTTATAATTCTTTTCTTTTTCCAAAAATATATCATATTCTAATGATTCTTTTAATGTCTTACAATCACCATAAGCGACTGAATCATTATTAAGTATCTTCTCATGTTTAGAAAAATCTATATTTCTAAACTCTCCTGCAAATTCATAAACATCTTGAAATAAATATTTATGAACATATTTTAAATAATCTACAGATAATTCAAAATTATCAATTTGTAATAATTCAACAATTCTTGTTGATACAAAATCACATTCTAGTTCATTTTGATTTAATTCTTGTTTTTTATCTTTTTCAATGTAATATTCTCTTAGTTCTTCTTCTACTTGTTTAATAGTTAAATTACCACTCACATTTTCTTCTAATAATTTTTCTAAATATTTAGAAGGTTTTAAATTATCAACTTCTTGAAGACCTATAGCCATATCCCACTCTAGTTGTTTTACATATCCTTCTGGTTTAGTTTCTTCTGTATATTCAATATTACTTGAATCCAATTCTTTTTCACTCATTTAATTAACCTCCTATCTTTTCAATATACTTTATCATCACATACTGCTTAATCATTGCTTCTAAAGCACATAATGTATCATATTGATTACTACTTATTTCATCTTTTGGTTTAGTATAATAATTGGCAACTTCTAATTTTTCTCTATATTTATTAATAGTATCAATAATAAACTTTTGAATTTCATCACTTGTTGTTTTGATAGTCAACAAATAATTTTTATATTTATTAATTCTACTTAACTCTTCAAGAATTTCTTTTTTATCTTTTACATCATTTATATAATCCCAAAAATTCATGTTCTCACTCCTATCTCACTGCATAATCTACTAAAGTTCTAACTTTTTCATATATATTAAATACTTTAGAATACTCTAGTAATTTATCTATATCTTTATCACTACTATTAAAATAATCATGTAATATATTATTTTGTAATTCTAAATCAAAATCATCACTTTTTAGCATATCACATATACATCTTTCAGCATTATATATTTTAATTGGATTATTAAACATATTTTTAATTTCTATAATTCCAATATTATAGTATTTATCTGCAACATAATGTACTTTATAATTACTTAATACTCTTTTCTTACTATTAACAGTTATTTCTATTTCTTCTGGTAATTCTTTAATTAAACCTAACATGCTTAATGCTGTCTTATATGAGTACATAGCATCAGGATATCTTTTTTGAAAAACATACTCATCATCAACTAACAAGTTACTATCCATATATAATCCATGAGAAACTTTTTTTATCAAACCATTATCAATATATTTTTTTATTAATGGTTTACTTATATTTAGTTTTAAAAAATCCGATGTAGATATATATCCATGATTAGCATCTAAAAACTGTTTAATTTTATATTCATTAGTCATAGAGTCACCATTTACTTTCATAACAATATTATATCATTTTATTATATCTGAGTAAACTAATTTTACATAATAAAAATAATAAATTTTTAGTAACTGTCAGCGACTATTTTTATGGGTCTTAGGGATACTCCCTAACAAGCACTAATGGGTGTGTCCACACCATGCTTGATTTATTGTACAAGACTAGTAAGTAACCTCTGATAAGAAGATATTTTTTTAATAATTCTTATTTCAATTTTGTATAAAAATAGCACTAACTTTTTCAAAAATTAGTGCTTAAAAATTAATAATATTTTTCTAATTTTAATGGATTTCTTCCAGTAATTTTTAGATTATATTTTATGTTTAATATCTTTTCTATAGATGGAAGTATCACATCAATATCACATCTACAATTAAAAATATCTACTGCAGAATTGATATGATTATATAATTTACTATCATCTAAACATCCTCTTGAATAACTATTTGCAATATAAAATGCTACTGCATCTGGTATTACATATCTAACCATATACTCTTCAAAATTATCATAGAAAGGTAAATATCTTTCTTGAAATTCTTTATCAGATATATTTCCTTCATCCATTAATTCTTTTTCTTTTGTGTAACTCATATTATAACTAATCTCCATTTCTTACTATATTTTTGGCTTTAATCGTTATACATATTTGTTACACAATGATTATTGCCTCCTCCTGCATTTATGTGATTAGATATTACCACGACATCCTTACCATTTCCAAACTTATCTAAAACAACACCAGGCCTATCATTCGGTTCTAGATCAACATCACTAGTTCTCGTCATCTTTACCGGAACACCAAGTGCTTTAAATCTATCATACATGTACTGACTAATCTTTAAAGTAAGATCTTTTTCAATAATTCCGTTTCCAGAAGAACCTTGATCATTTCCACCATGCCCGCTATCTAAAACTACCCCTTTTAAAGCCATATTAAATCACCTAATCTATTTTATTCATTTATTAAAAATTAGGTTCTAATTATAAAATAGTATCAATGATTTTCTCACTAACACTATTTATTCTAGAAACAAAAGCAGGACAACCTCTACTACTTTTTTAAATACAACAAAGAATATGCAAACAATCACAAAAATGTTATAATTAAAATGTGAATAATATGAAAAAAAGAAAAAGAATAAAAATAAAATGGATTAATCTACTCCTTTTAATAACAATTATTATCTGTGCTAGTAAATTCTTATCATCATCCATTCAAATCATAAAATGGACAATAGACAATAAAAATACAGAATCTCAAACTAACAAAATAACTAAAAATCAAATAAAAGAAATTAAAGATAACGAAAACACTGAAATTGTAAATAATGAAATAGTAATTGATAAAAACGCTCCATACTGGAACTTTATTAAAATGAATATGATTGATGCTGATTTTAATGAACTTAAAAAAATTAATAAAGACGTCAAAGGATGGATTGAAGTAAATGGCACAACAATAAACTATCCTTACGTTCAAACAAATAATAATAACTTCTACTTAAATCATACCTTTGATAAAACCTCTAACGGCGCCGGCTGGATTTTTCTTGACTACCGAAATGACACAAACTTTGAAGATAAAAATACCATAATATACGGCCACGGAAGATCAAACTTATCTATGTTTGGTTCACTTAAAAATATTACTAAATCGTCATGGTTTAATAATACCAACAACTACGTTATTAAAGTAGCTACTGAAAAATCAAACACCCTATGGGAAGTATTTAGCGTCTATCACATACCAACCACATCTGACTACTTACAAATATCCTTTAATTCAGATGACGAGTTTTTAGATTTTACAAACAAATTAAAAGAAAGAAGCTACCACAAATTTAATACTAGCATTTTTAAAACAGACAAAATAATCACTCTATCTACATGTTTTAATGATGATGAAAAAGTCGTCATGCATGCAAGACTAATTAAAATCCAAAATAAAAACGCCTAACCAGCGTTTTTTATAATAAAAATATATAACATAAAATAAACACAAACACATTATTAAGAAGATTTACTGCATCATTATTCATCCAGTACAAGCCTTTAACTAATTTTGTTGGTGCTCCGCAATGCATATATTCCTCAACTTCCTTCTTACACTTAGAACAAACAAACTTACCTTGCAAAGAATCCCCTAATAAACTATCTGCAATAGACCCAAACAAGCCCATAAGAATAATTAACAAATAATTCATTGAGTTTAACTTCTCAGCATAATAAATAAGCCCTAAAATAATACCACCAGCTAAAGACGCATTAATACCCAAAAAGGAAACTGCACCACTAGTACCAGCTGGTACTCGTTTAAGTGTAAATATACTCACTGGTCTATTTTTAGAAAGCGTTCCAATACTACTTGCTAAAGTATCAGCTAAACTAGAAGAAAGAACCGCATAATACATTACATAAAACTTATCATTTAAAGTAAAATGATATAAAACTATACAGATTGTCGGCAATAAGACATTACTAAACATCTGATATATAGTTCTGCATTCATCATTAGTTTTCTTTTTTATTTTATCACTTAATATCGTAAGCACAAAAGTAAGAGCAAGCGCTCCAAAAGCATAAATATCGCCAAAATAAGTAATTATCACGCCCATTAACCAAGCAGCAATAATTCCCGGTTTAGTAACCTTCTTCTTCCATAGAGCAAAAAGTGCAAACACACTAGGTAACAAAATAGATAAATACATTTATATCACTTCCATTAAATATACAACCAATGAAACTCCCAAAGGCAAAAATAAATTATCTAAGCCCTTTCTATCAAACAACTCTAACGCAGCCGAAACAACACTTATCAAAATCATATCAATAACATTAAAACCAAATTTAAAATAATAATTAAATATAATAATAATTACTAAACTAAAAGCAAACACAGTCGCTGTTCCACTTATTGTCTTATGATTATATATCTGCCTTGACTTCAAATAGCCAGCAACTAATGGAGCAAAACCATCTCCAAATGCCATGCAAAATAAACCAACTCCAAATGCTCCATAAAACTCTGGAACAAAATAAGTTACCAGTGTCATAATAAACACACTTATTGGATAATAAATAGTACCTAAATTACCACTACCATCTTCCATTGATTTAAACAACTTAAACTTATAAGAAAGTATATTTATAACAATAAACGAAAGCGGTGGAATAATAATATGAATGCTACTACCAAAATACTTATACAATATCAAATAACAAAAAGATATCATAATATGTATAAATTTCTTCGTAAACAAAGTTCTTAAATTAAATATTTTTCTAAGACCAAACGCAAGCAGTAAAATAACTATTAAATATCCATAAGTAAATAAATACCCCTTTAAAATCATAAAGCTACACTAGTTCCTATACCAAGTGGTAAACCTATTAAATAAAACAATATTAACACTACAATCCACATAACTAAAGTATAAAAACTATAAGGAACTAAATACTTAGTATTACCCCAAAGCCCATCTTTATCTGTATTAGTACTATAAAGTTCCATAAATGCTAAATAAACAACAAAGTAAGCCATAACTGGAGTTAGCGCATAAGTTGCACATTCACCGGCTCTAAATACTAACTGAGCAAGTTCTGGACTTAATCCCGCATTCATAAACACATGAACAACACTACCACTCATTATAGACCACTTACTAACACTACTAGGAAGTAACAATGTAGCAAGTGCACTAAATCCAAGTGTAAGCATCATAAGTGGAATACCTGTAAAATTAGTCTTACTAATAATACTAGCAAGATAAGCAGTAAACACCGTACCTATATTAGTTTTCTTAAATATAAATATAAATGCAGATGCAAAGAATATAAGAACTAAAACCTTACCAATATAATCTAATGAATAACTTAATCCATTACATAAATCTTTAACATTTCTAATTGATTTATTAACAATACCATATACTAGACCTAATATAATAAATAATATTGTTACAACAAATACAAAACCTTGATTAAAAAATGAATTATAACCAAATAACTTATCAATATATAAAGTTTGTGAATAATCTAATAGTGCTCCACCTAAAGGTGCGTTTGGAATAATGTTATAAACAAATATCAACAAATAAATAACACCAGCAAAAAGAGAAATTACTAGCGCTCTTCTTTCAGTCTTCGTAAAATAATCTTCCTCATCATCAAGTAAAGCATACTTACCAAGTTTAGGAACTACAACCCTTTCCGTAATACTTGTAACAATACATGCTAAAACTAAAGCACAAACAAGCATAATAAACACATAACTAAATGTACTCATCTGATAATCAGGAGATAGCAAATTAGCACTAGATAATGTATAACTCATTAAAGCACTATCTATTGAGTTCATAAAAATGTTAATACCAATACCACAACTTAAACTAGCAAAAGCACAAATAATACCGGCTTTAGGATGTCTCTTTCCATATTTAAATAAAACTGCTGCTAGTGGTATAAGCACTATATAGCTTAAATCTCCACCAATAGATGCAAGAATACATACAAGAGATAAACTAAATGTTACAACCCTCTTACTTACCTTTTTAGTAAGCACATAAAAGAAACTATCTAAAAAGCCACTCTTATCCATTACACCAAAACCAATAAGCGTAATAATTAACATTGATAAAGGCGTAAAAGATGCAAAACTTGACACTGCATTACTAAATATAAATTTAAGTCCACTTAAACTAAATAAATTCTCTACATACACTGAATCACTAACATATGATCCGATATTGGAAACTTTACTATAAGTAGCACTAGCATTAAAAAGAGTAAGAACTCCACTTAAGATAATTGTTCCAAAAATAAGTAAACAAAATGTCATTATTGGGTGGAGCATTACCTTCTCATATTTTCTCTTAATCCTCATGTAAAACTCTCCTTAGTTTCTTCTCAAACTCAAGTCTATCCATCATAATATCATGATTACAATTAACACATTTAAGTTTTATATCAACCCCAACACGTGTAATAAGCCATAAATTAGTTCCACACGCATGATCCTTCTTCATTACAACTTTATCCCCTAAATTATATTTTGCTTCCATTATGCACCTCAATCTGATTATAAGGAATCTTTATATTATTCTTATCATAAGCATCCTTAACAAGAGTAAGAATTGCTCTTCTAACGGCATATTCACTTCCTTGCTTACACTTAACACTAATTAAATAATTTACTGCACTATCTCCAAGCTCATTAACTCCAAGATAACTACACTCCTTATCATCAACATCTTTTATTTTTTTAACGGCCTCTAAAACATCAAGTAAAACACTTTTAACTTTCTCTTCAGTCACTTCATAACAAGTCGGAATATTAAGTAAAATAACATGTTTATCTTGGCTTAAATTTATTATCTCATCAATATTTCTATTAGACACAACCATTACATTACCATTAAAATCTTTAATTTTAGTACTTTTTAATCCAAAAGAAATAACTTGACCAGTAAAATCACCATATTTAACATAATCTCCAACTACATAAAAATTATCCAAAATTATATTAATACCGCCAATAATATCTTTTAAAGCATCCTGTAAAGCAAGACCAATAACAACACTTGCTACACCTAATCCGGCAATAAAAGAACTTGTATCAACTCCAAAAATATCTAAAATCATAAGAGCCGCAATAATTAAGCAAACATACTTAGTAATATTCTTAAATAATACTAAAACGGTAACTCTCTTTTTCTTCTCAAATTCAGTTGTTCCCCTTATAGTAGCTTTATTAAGTACTGAAATAATAATTTTATATATAAACATTACTCCAATAATAACTACAATAGGTCCATAAAACTTTTTAGATGATACTATATCAGCAATCTTTACCCAAAATTCCATTATTCCTCACTCACATCAATATCTAAAATTTCTAAAATACGGGCTAAATCTCCCTCACTATCAAAAGGAATTAAAATTTTATTCTTATTAATTTGAACTTTAGTTCCAATCTTATCACGCATAACACTTTCATAAATTGAAAACTTAAGAGGCTTAATATTAACTCTAGTTACAGGTTGTTTCTTGCCAACAGACTTCATTGAACATAACTTTTCAAGCTCTCTTACTGAAATTCCATCACTAACAATTCTCTCCGCTAAAGTAATAATTAAATCATCATCATCTAACTTTGATAAAGTACGTGCATGACTCATTGAAATCTTACCTAAATTAATTTGTTCACGAACACTTTTAGGTAAGCTAAGTAGTCCAAGTAAATTAGTAATATAACTTCTGCTCTTACCAAACTTCTTCGCAATTTCATCTTGAGTTAAACCCGTATGATTAATGTAGTTTTGAAAACCTTCAGCAAGCTCAATTGGTGAAAGGTCCTCTCTTTGAATATTCTCTAAAATAGCAATATCCATCATCTGCGCATCGGTAAAATCTCTTACAATAGCAGGTATCGTCTTCATTCCTGCAAGTGCTGAAGCCTTAGTTCTACGTTCACCAGCAACAAGTTCATATCCATGTAAACTCTTCTTAACTATAATTGGCTCAATAACACCATGCTCTTTAATTGACTCAGCAAGTTCTAATAAAGCATCTTGATCAAAATGCTCTCTAGGTTGATATGGATTGCTACGAATCTCAGCAACCGGAATTTGCTGAATATCACTTTCACTAGAGTTCTCAACAATATTTTGCTCTATAGTATCAAAATTAATTTGCTCACTATTAAATAATTGTTCTAACCCTTTTCCTAACGCTTTTCTCTTAGATTCCATCTCTCTCTATAACCTCCTTGGCTAAATTAGTATAAGCCTCAGCCGCTCTACTAGTTGGATCGTATTCATTAATTGGTTCACCATGACTTGGAGCTTCAACTAATCTTATTAAACGTGGAATAATTGTATTAAACACTTTATCTTTAAAAAACTTTCTAACTTCTTCAACGACTTCTAACCCTAAATTAGTTCTAGAATCTAATAATGTTAACAATACGCCTTCAATTTTTAAATTAGGATTTAATCTAGTTTGTGTCATAATAATTGTGTTAAGTAGTTGAGTAATTCCCTCAAGTGCAAAGAACTCACACTGAACTGGAATAATAACCGAATCACTAGCTACTAATGCGTTTGTAGTAAGTAATCCTAGTGATGGTGGACAATCAATAATCATATAATCATAATTATCCATTATAGTTGCTAATGCATTCCTTAACTGTTCATTCTTCTTAAACTCAACATTCTGATACCCCTTCTCCATAAGTTCAATATCAATACCTGCTAAATTAATAGTTGCTGGAATAATAGAAAGATTAGTAAAACCAGTCTTTCTAACTGCCTTCTTAGCCTCACAAGACCCATTTAACACATCATAAACACTATAATTTATATTGCCCTTATTAACACCTAATCCAGTTGTCGCATTACCCTGTGGATCAAGGTCAATAATAAGCGTTTTTTTTCCTAATTTACCCAAAGACGCAGCTAGATTTATACTAGTTGTTGTCTTACCAACACCACCTTTTTGATTTACTAAAGATATAATCTTTGTCATATAATATCACTGCCTTCTTTACTTCTATAAAATATTTTATCATATATAATAATATTTGTCTAAATAAAAAATACTATTTTTCATAACGTGAGCACCTTTTCTTTCCAACCAAATAGTAATATTAATAAACAAACTAAAAAATTATAAAACATTAATAAAAAAAAGATCCTATTTACTAGAATCTTCTGCTTTTTCTATAGCGTTTTTTAACTCTTCATCAGTCATCTTAGTATAGCCTTTAACCCCAAGAACCTTAGCTCTTTCCTTTAAACTAACAGTATCTTCACTAGGTGTAAAGTTATCACTAATATGTCCAGTTTCAACAAGTTCTTCAATTTCTTCCTTAGTAATAGTTTCTCTTTCAATAAGAGTATCAGCAAGTAATCTAACTAATTTCTCATTCTCTTTTAAAATTCTAGTTGCTTCACTATAACATTGATTCATAATCTTTCTAACTTCTTGATCAATCTCAAGTGCTACAGCATCACTAAAGTTCTTACTCTTATTATAATCTCTACCTAAGAATACACCTTCACTCTTTTGTTCTAACTGAACTGGTCCTAAATCACTCATACCATATTCAGTAACCATAGATCTAGCAATCTTAGTTGCTTTACTAAAGTCATCACTAGCACCAGTAGTAATCTCACCAAAGAATAACTCTTCACTAACTCTACCGCCAAGTAAACCAGTAATAGTTGAAAGAAGTTCACTCTTAGTCATAATAGCAATCTTTTCTTCCTTAGGTAGCATCATAGTATAACCACCAGCTACACCTCTAGGAATAATTGTAATCTTATGTACTACCTCAGCATCTGGAACTTTCATACCAATAACAGCATGTCCACTCTCATGAAGAGCAATCAATTCTTTTTCTTTAGGAGTAATTGTATGACTAACCTTAGCTGGTCCCATCAATACTCTATCAGTAGCTTCATCAATCTCAGCCATTGTAATAGCTGGTAAATTTCTTCTAACCGCAAGAAGCGCTGCTTCATTAAGTAAATTTTCTAAATCAGCTCCACTAAATCCTGGAGTACGTTTAGAAATATTCTCTAAATTAACACTCTTATCAAACACCTTATTACGTGCATGTACTTCTAAAATAGCTTTTCTTTCCTTTTGATCTGGTAAACTAACTGTAACCTGTCTATCAAATCTTCCTGGTCTAAGTAATGCTGGATCAAGTACATCTGGTCTATTAGTTGCAGCAATAATGATAATTCCTTCATTAGCGCCAAAACCATCCATTTCAGTTAATAACTGATTTAATGTTTGCTCTCTCTCATCATGTCCACCGCCTAAACCAGTACCTCTTTGACGACCAACCGCATCAATTTCATCAATAAAGATTAAGCATGGCGCAGATTGTTTAGCTTGTTTAAACATATCACGAACACGTGAAGCACCAACACCAACAAATAACTCTACAAAATCAGAACCACTTATATAATAAAATGGTACATTTGCTTCGCCAGCAACAGCCTTAGCAAGTAAAGTTTTACCAGTTCCTGGAGGCCCTACAAGTAACACTCCTTTAGGTATTCTAGCACCAAGTTTTTGAAACTTCTTAGGGTTCTTTAAGAAATCAATTAACTCAGCAACCTCTTCTTTTTCTTCAACAAGCCCAGCAACATCACTAAACTTAGCTTTAGACTCCTCATTTAACTTAGCACGGCTTCTTCCAAAATCCATACTATTTTTATTACCACCACTTATCTTAGAAAATAACCAAATAGTCGCACCAATTAACACAATAGTTGGTACCACATTTATTAATACAGTAACAAAACCACTATTCTCAGGATTAGGATTAGTAATTACTTCAATCTCATCTTCATCAACATACTTCATTACTTTATCAAGCACAGTCTCAGCAAGTGGAACATTAACTCTAAAACTTTCAGTACTCTTATAATCCTTTAACTGTCCATTTATAACATAAACACCAGAAGCATTCTTTGGTGTAATTTCTAACTTAGATACATCACCTTCAGATAATTTTTTAATAAACTCATCATAAGAATAATCATAAACCTTATATTGTGATAAATTAAAGAAAACTAACACTCCAATAATAACAATCAATAAAATTGCATAAGGAACAGTTTGCTTTGTATAACTCTTTTTCTTCTTCATACTATTTCTCCTTCTTTACATACTTAAGTATTATATCATAACTTTCGTTCATTTGCTTATCAAATTTACTTTTTTTTACGCCAGGAACCCACAAAATATTTCCCTCATCATCACAAACCAAAGGATAACTATCACGGATCTTTAATGGCACCTTCTCATCAATAAAAATACTCTTAATTTTTTTAGTCCCATTCATATTCTTAACATCCATAAAATCCCCTAATTTTCTTGTCCTTACATGAAGAGGAAGTTTAACTTCATCACTAGACAATCTAATATAGTAATTACTCTTCCCATCATAAGATGGTACTTCTTCAATTACTCCTAAAGGAAGTTCTATCCTTTTATCAAATATATAATCATAAGTTAGAACTAACTCCTCATCATTAAAAATAAGACTATTATAATATTTATAAACTTTAACCCCATTAGGTAAACAAACATACCCATTAGGTTTCCCATCAATTAAATTAAAGATTAGATTTAAATGTTTATCGTTAATATAGGTAATATCATCACGATAAATCTCAGAAAGAATTGTGCACAAAATATGCTTTTTAAGTAGAAGGGGTAGAGAATTAAAACCATCCAAATCTAATCTATTATTTGAATACAATCTATCAAGCAAAGAAATAACCTCTTTCTCAACATAATCATTATATTCACCTATAGTATGACTGAACTTTATGAATTTTTCGTGAATTTTCGGATTAATTTCCTTTAAAACAGGCAAAACATCCAATCTTATCTTATTTCTAGTATGTACCCTTTCAAAATTAGTATAATCATTAGCATACACTATCCCATATTTTTCATTATATTCTAAAATATCCTTTTTAGTAACAAAAATAAGTGGTCTAACTAGTCTTTTACTTCTAAATTCGGACTCCTCACTAAAACCAGCATACCCACCAAAAGATGCTCCCCTACCAATTCTCATCAAAATAGTTTCTACTAAATCATCGCCATGATGTGCCGTAAACAAATAATTTGCATTATATTTAGTTAATATTTCTTCAAAAAAATTATATCGTATTTCCCTAGCCTCAGACTCAAAATTACCATTAATCTCTTCTAAAATACTCATTCCCTCAAAAGGAATATTACTTTTCTCACAGTACTCTTCTAATAATCTATACTCCTCATCACTTTCACTTCTAACCTTATGATTAACATGAGCTACAACTACCTTTAGCCCGCATTTACGCAAAAGATCAAGCAAGCACATTGAATCAGGTCCATAAGAACAAGCAAGAACAACATATTCATCCTTCGAAATATTTAAATTATTTATAAAATTAATAACCTCTCTCATAAACCCTCCAATCACAAATAGTTTACCCTACAATTAACGAATAATCAACAAATTTTCAAAATTTGATAGTCCCTATAAAATGCAAAAACCTTGAGATAAACTCCCAAGGTATAAGAAACAAATTAACGTTTACTAAATTGTGGTGCTCTACGAGCCTTCTTAAGACCATATTTCTTACGTTCTTTAACTCTAGGATCACGAGTTAAGAAACCAGCTTCTCTAAGAACTTTTTTATAAGCGTCTTCTCTAGCTTGGTCAGCCTCAGCATCAAACTCAACTAATGCTTTAGTAATAGCAAGTCTAATAGCTCCAGCTTGTCCAGAGAATCCACCACCATTAACCTTAACATCAATATCAAAAGTATTTTCGTTATTAGTTAATACAAGTGGTTGTTTTAAATCCATTACTAATGTAGGAAAAGGCATGTATTCATTTACATCTCTACCATTAACAGTAATCTTTCCCTTACCAGTAACTAGTTTAACTTGTGCAACTGAACGTTTTCTTCTTCCAGTAGCAGTAACTTCACTTTTCTTCATAATCTCTCTCCTAATCAATTGTTATTGTAGTTGGCTTTTGAGCCTCATGTTTATGTTCACTACCAGCATAAACGAATAGCTTACGATACATTTGTCTTCCTAAAGGTCCATTTGGAAGCATACCATTAACAGCTCTTTCAACCATTTCTACAGGATAACTTTCTAACATAGTTTTAGCATTACGAGTTCTTAGTCCACCTGGGAATCCAGAATGATTATAGTACATCTTATCATTAATCTTATTACCAGTTAACTTAACCTTATCAGCATTAATAATAATTACATAATCTCCACAATCAATATGAGGTGTAAAAGTTGCTTTATGTTTTCCTCTTAAAATAGTAGCAGCTTTAGTCGCTACACGTCCTAGAGGTTTATCAGCAGCATCAATTACATACCACGTGCGTTCTACAGTTTCTTTTGTTTGCATAAATGTTTTCATAAAATAATTCCTTTCATCACTCAATTATCATTTGACGTCCCAAATCAGCAAATAATTAAGCAAATCAAAATGTACCAATATGAATTATATGAAACCTTGCCTCTAAAGTCAATAAAAACTTACTCAAAAACAATAAAAAATGTGAATAACTATCAAATTATCCACATATTTTACTAAATCTAGACCTAACTTCAGCATCACCTAATATATTAATAATCTCATACAAATCAGGTGTAGTAAGTTTAGTAGTAAGCGCTACTCTTATAACATTACTTATATCAGCAGTACTACCTCTATAATTATCTGGGTTTTCTTTATACTCTTTCATATTAGAACAATAACCCATCTTCTCAGTTAACTCCTTAATCTTATTAAACCATGTATCCTTATCATCATTAATATCAAAATACTCATTTAAATAAGTAGAAATAATTTTCTTAGCATCCTCTTCATGTTTTAAGAAACTAAAATCAAATATAGCATCATCAAATAATTCATTATACATATACCAAATATTATCTTTAACTTCACTAAAACAAGCAAAATCTTTTCTAGGTTTCTTCTGCTCCCTTTCAATATTTAACACGCTAATTGTATAATCCTTATGTTTATTAATTAAAGTATTAAAATCAGTATCATAAATCTTAGACCACTCATCTAATCCATCAAATACTTCACTAGCTTTTAACTTACTTAAATAATTCTTAGAAATATTATCAAGCTTATCTAAATCAAATAATGCCCCAGCAGAACTCATCTTTTTAGGAGAAAACTCAAACTCAGTAAAATCAGCATCAGGATGACCTTCCCTCCACTGTTCATAATTAGAATTTGCTATTGTCATAATTGCTTCAATCAATGAATAAACTGGATAACCCTTCTCCTCATAATAAGTCATTCTAGCCTCTGGATCTAATCTCTTAGATATCTTTCTAATCTTATCTCCATCCTTCTTTAATATTAAAGGCGTATGAATATACTTAGGCATCTTAAATCCAAATGTCTTAAATAACTCATAATGAACTGGCACACTACTCATCCACTCTTGACCACGTACAACATGTGTTGTTCTCATTAAATGATCATCAACCAAATGAGCAAAATGATATGTTGGTAGTAAATTACTAGACTTCATAATTGGAATATCTATATCATTTTCTGGAAATTCCATCTCACCAAATACTAAATCATTAAACTTAAACTTATTAAAGAAATTACCAGAACTCTTTAATCTAACAGTATACTTCTCACCACTCTTAATTCTTTCCATAGCATCTGCCGGGCTTAAATCACGATACTTAGCATATTTACCATAAATACCAATTCTCTTCTTACCAGCAGTCTGAGTTGCTCTAATCTCATCCATCTCTTCTTGAGTTAAAAAGCACGGATAAGCCTTGCCTTGACTAACTAATTCTTTTATAAACGCATGATAAATATCTTTCCTCTCCGACTGAATATAAGGTCCATAATTACCTGCTTCCTTATTAATATCACGATACTCATACTCATCAGGATTAATATGATAATGCTCAAGTACATGACGAATATACTCAACTGCTCCGCTAAGTTCTCTAGATGAATCTGTGTCTTCATTTCTTAAAAAGAACACACCACCACTTTGCTTAGCAAGAACATAATTAATAACAGAAGAATAAAAATTACCAATATGCATAAATCCCGTTGGACTAGGTGCATATCTTGTAACCTTAGCTCCTTCCTTTAAATTTCTCTCAGGATACTCTTTCTCATAATCAGCTACGCTTTTCTTTATATCTGGAAATATTAAATCAGCAAGTTTCTTATAATCATCCATAAAATCACTCGTCTTTCTTCCCTACAATTCTAACAAAATAATCCCATAAAATCAACTACACATGGTAATTATTACCAAGCCAAATTCTTGAAACCGCATCAATTATAAATAATACAAAAATCACATAATACAAAAAATTAACTTTCTTATTTTTAACATTTGCTAATTTCAAACATAAAGGATAAACATAATAAATACTAAGAAGTGCTAAAATTCCAAATCGTAGTCCCGGAACAAGTGCTACTCTTCCTTCAAAATTCATAAACTTATCACTATAATCCCATAAACTTCTAAAATCAATAATATAAGACGCAATAAGTTCTACTAAAACACAAATAATCGTTGTCTCAAAAAACAGCACAAGCGGTCTAACATTAACCTTACCAATCATAATCTTCTTATCTTTATATCTATAAAAAAGTAAAATTACAGCAAAACCACCAAATCCATATATTGGAAGCCAAGGTCCCCACAAAGAACCTCTATTAACTAACACATGATCTTCTACTATAAAAAGGAACTCCTCATATAGCCATCCACAAATTGCAAAAACTATAAATGTCAAAAAATACTTTTTTAAATTATTCACTACTATCACCTATTATTCTTCAGTATGTCCTTCTTTTCCATATTTATTAGATATTGGGTCTTTAAATAAAAAATTATGAACAGGTTCTAAAGTTCCAACCATATAAGTTCCAAATACCATAAACAATATTATAACAGAAACATACTGATAAGCAAAACCAAATGGCTCCATATTTACAATATAATTAAAGACATACTGTGAACAAAAAATAGTAACATAAAAATATGTAATATCAAACCAAAGTACTGCCTTCTTCGTAATTGCTGTATAAGTATAAAATATAATTGGTATTAAAAATACTATAACAAGTAAACTAGCACTCTTCGCTATAAAATAATTAGGACTTGTCCCATACTTAAATCCATCTAACAAACTCCATAAAAAAGTTGGCGTTAAAGCAATCTTAATATGCTCCCAAGTGCTTTCATTAACTGCTGCAAATAATAGGGCTACCTTATTATGACCGCTTATTTCATATAAAAAATGTAAAAGTGTTCCAACAATTGAAATAACAATAAAACCTATCCACATAACTAATTATCCTTTTCTATTCTAAATTTATTTGTAATCCTTAAAGTATTTAATATTGCAAGAAGCGTTACACCCGTATCAGCAAAGACTGCAAACCACATATTAGCAAGCCCAAACACTGAAAGAAGTAAAATAATAACTTTTACTGAAATTGCAAATATCAGATCTTCCTTAATTATCTTTTTCGTATACTGAGAAATTCTAATTCCTAAAGGAATCTTCTCCAGATCATCATTCATAAGAACAATATCACTAGCTTCTATCGCCGACTCTGAACCAATACCACCCATAGATATTCCAATATCTGCTCTCTTTAATACAGGTGCATCATTTATTCCATCGCCAGCAAAAGCCGTTACACCATCCTTATTAACACTACCAAACTCATTATATTTATCTGTTGGAAGCATCTCATATCTAATCTCATCAATACCAAGTTTTTCTCCAGTAATCATCGCAATATCTTTCTTATCCCCTGTAAACATATAAGTTTTAACCCCAAGAGCTTTAAGCTCATTAATAACATCACTAGCATTCTCTTTAATACCATCATTTAACATAATAGAAGCCTCATGCTTACCATCAATAACTACATGCACATCAGCATTTTTCTTACATCCACATATCTTCTTACTACCAATAAGCGCATCTAGTCCATCATAAACAAAACTAATCCCCATGCCATCTATCTCTTTAAAATTAGTAACCTTCTTACCACTACTTTCCCCTAAAGCCTTAAGCGAACTAGCAAGTGGATGATTACTCATCTCTTCCCCACTAACAACAATATCAATAATATCATCCCTGCTATACTTACTACCCTTACTAATTTCTATACTATTAACCTTAAATTCTCCACTAGTAAGCGTTCCTGTCTTATCAAACACAATATTTTTTATATCAGATAAACCATCTAAATAATTACTACCTTTAATCAAAATACCATTCTTACTAGCAGCACCTATTCCCGTAAAATAAGATAAAGGAACTGATATCGCAATTGCACAAGGGCAAGAAATAACTAAAAACGTAAGACCTCTATAAAAACTTTCTTTAACAGATACTCCAAAAAGAGGAAGAACTAAAATAACTAAAACTGCTAATCCCAAAATTATAGGTGTATAATATCTGCTTAATTTACTAACAGTTGTCTCTAACTTAGTTTTCTTATCACTAGCATTATCTAGTAACTCAAGTATCTTTGCAACAGTAGAATCAGCATACTCAGAAGTAGCTCTAACTCTAATAACATCACCCTTATTTATAGAACCAGATAATACCTCATCACCATATTTAACAAAGCGTAAAACTGACTCTCCAGTAAGAGCAGACTCATCTAAATTAGTTTCTCCGCTTATCACGATACCATCAACCGGAATACGTTCCCCCTTCTTGATAACAAGTTCATCTCCACACTTAACATCCTCTACACTAGACTTAACGATTCTTCCATCACTAACCACATTAGCATACCCTTGTTTAATCTCCAAAATTCCCTTAATAGACTTCCTACTATTATTTAAAGCCTTCTCCTCTAAAACTTTCCCAATAGTATATAAACCTATAACCATAGCTCCTTCCATAACCTTATCAATACATAATGCACCAACACAAGATATAGTCAAAAGCATATTCTCATTAATAACATGACTCTTAAATAAAAGCTTCATCGCCTTAACAAAAGTCTTATATAAAAGAAAAACATAACTAATAATATACAAAATAATTCTTACATTATCACTTACTGACAAATACATTCCCATAAAAAGAATAACTAAACCAATAATAAGAAAATAAATATTAGACTCCTTCTTAACCTTTTCATCAGTACTAACACTCGCATCAGGTTCAGCCGCCTTAACTAACTTATTAAGCTCTCCCAAACTAAAATCTTTATCAGACTCATAACTTATCTTACCCGTACTAAAATTAACAACCACATTCTTAAAATCCTTATTCTTATTTAAAGCAATTTCAACCTGCTTAGCACATCCAGCACAATCTAAATTATTTATATTATATTTATACTTTTTCATCTAAAATCTCCTTTACATGAGATAACGCTACCTCATAAACCTCTTTAACATGCTCATCATCTAAAGAATAATAAACCTCTTTACCAACCCTATTACACTTTACAATTCTCTCATCCCTCAATACCGAGAGCTGATGAGAAACAGCTGACTTCGTCATATTTAACACATTTGCAATATCACAAACACACATCTCATTAGAATCTAAAGCAAAAAGTATCCTTGCCCTAGTATTATCCCCAATAACCTTAAAAAAACTAGCAATTTTCTCAATAACCTTACCACTAGGCATCGCCTTTAAAGTATTATTAACAACTGCATCATGAATAATATTACAATCACACTCTAAACATTTACAATCCATATTCCCTCCACTACTATTATAGTTGAACATTTATTCAACTGTCAAGCAAAAAAAATTAAATATTATTAACCACAATTAAACTGCCATCATACTTAATTTTAATTAAATCATCATCAACTTCAAAATTTACATTAATTTTACCATCTTTAATATCATTAATCTTAATTCTAATCTCACATTCAATCTCAGAATCCAAAAACTTCACCGTATCAAACACCTCAAAATAGATAAAAGGATAACCATCAAAATTAAGCCCGGAATACTCCTTATTAAGAAACAAATTAATATCCTTCTCTTTTTCAAACCCAGTATCTAAATTAATATAACCCTTTTTCTCTCCATCTATAAAACGCAGTTCAAATCTTATATTATACCCATTAACTTTATTATAGCTAATATTACCTAAAAATGCAGTCTCCTCAGTTACTTTAAACTCTCTTCCATCAATTAAAAGCATTGTAAACATCTCCCTTTAACTATTATATTAAAATAAAAAAGCCCCCAAATAAGGAACTATAAATAGCATATGGTGACCTATATGGGATTCGAACCCATGAATGTTGCCTTGAGAGGGCAATGTGTTAACCATTTCACCAATAGGCCTTGCAACAAACATTATACACAAAAAATAATGTTTATGCAATAATTTTATCTCTGTTTCAAATACTTACCAATATCTTTCAAACTAAACTTATTACCATAATTAAGTATTGCATTAGAATAAACTTTAACCGAAATATACCCAATAAGTGCAGCAGTTAATACAAGAATAACAAGTGAAACAATCACATCACTCACACTAGCAAGCCCAAGCATATATCTTGATGGCATACTAAATGGTGAAGAAAAAGGAAATAACGAAGCAAACACACTAACACTACTCTTAGAATTCATCATTGAAAAATAAGCTAGATAAAAGGCAAACACAGAAAGCATTGACACCGGACTATTCGCACTTTGAATATCCTCAGGCTTCTGCACCAAAGAACCAGTAAGCGCAAATATAAGTGCATACAAAGCATACCCTAAAACAAAATAAAGAAAAACAATAACCCAAACCCCAATAGTAATTGAATCTAAATTAATTACTCCCTTTAAAATATCACCAGGTAAAAATGACTTAGCACAAATAACTCCAAAAATAAGTAGCACAGCAAGTTGACATAACCCAGTAAACCCAACACCTAAAGTCTTACCTAAAACTATATTCTTAGGACTTGTTGACGTCGTCAAACTTTCAATAATCTTAGAAGTTTTCTCTGTCGTAACAGACGAAGAAACCTGACTAGCACAAAAGAACACTGCATAAAATAACACTATCGAAAACATCATCATTGCAAACGTACTATTACCACTATCTGAATTAGACAAATAATTAGTATTCAGTTTAAAACTTACATTAAGAGCATTTAACTCATCTTGTGATAAACCCAAAGACATTAACTTCATATTATAATAAGCACTAGTAACCTGATTAACAATAACCTCAGCATTAGATCCAACCAAACTCATATCTGCCCGATAATCCTCAAACAAAACCGTATTATTATCTAAATGAAAACTTAAAACCTCATCATATTCATCATTATCAAGCGCTTTCTGAGCATCGCTCTTATTATACTCTCCAGACATAACCTTTATATCATATCCAAAATCTTTATTATCTTCTAGACCAGATAAATAATCCCCCAAAATATTACCCTCATCAACCAAAAGTAATCTAGATAGTTCATCATCCTTACTAAAACTTTCCATAATTCTTGGAATATTAGTCCCCACAAGGATAACCGCTAAAAAAATAATATTCGTAACTATAAAACTCTTTCTTTTAACCATATCCTTAATCGTAAACTTAGCAACAGTTAATAAATCCTTCATCTACTCACCAGCCTTCTCAATAAATATCTCATGCAAACTAGGCTTAACCACACTAAATGTTTTAACATTAATCTTACACCTAACAAGTTCTTTCAATAACCTGTCCCTATCCGGTGCCTCAGCACCTATCATATAAACCCCTTCACCCTCACTAACAACATCTAACTTTAACCTATCTAATATATCTTTAACATCATCATCAGTTTCAAGCATAACCTTATTAGTCTCATAACTATCCTTGATCTTCTTCAAATTACCCTTCAAAACAGTCTTACCCCTATTTAAAATAACCAAATCAGAACAAAACTCCTCAATAACACCCATCTGATGAGAAGACATAATAATATACTTACCTTCAGAAACTAACTCCTTCATAATATTACTCAAAACTTCAGTATTAACTGGATCAAGTCCACTAAAAGGCTCATCTAACACTATCAAATCCGGATTATGAAGCATCGCTGTAACAAACTGTACCTTCTGCTGATTACCCTTAGATAACTTCTCCGCCGGACTATTTATATACTCCATCAAATTAAGCTTACCTAACCAGTACCTTACCGCCTCATCAGCCTCTTTCTTACCTAATCCCTTTAAATTAGCAAAATAAACTAACTGATCATAAACAGTACTCTTAGGATACAACCCTCTCTCCTCAGGTAAATACCCAAAATTAACATTACCCCTAGTAACCTCTTTACCATCCCAAGTAATCTCACCACTATCCTTCTTAATAATACCCAAAATCATTCTTATAGTAGTAGTCTTACCAGCACCATTAGTACCAAGTAGTCCAAACACACCAGGTTTCTTAAGCTCAAAAGAAATATTATCAACAACACGCTTATCTCCAAAAGACTTATTAACATTCTTAACAACTAAACCCATCAAATCATCTCCTACACCAAAAGTATATAAATCTCAAAAGAATTAGTCAACAAAAAAGCCACCTAAGTGACTTAATTATTATTCAACAACATAAGGATCTTCTGATGTACCAAAGCCACCTGAAATTGTGGCGGATGAGACGATAGAAATTGAAGGACGAACCTCGAGGGTGCTGCCCGCGCTGCTGCGACCGAAGCTGCCCTCGCCTACGTTCCAAACGCCAGCGGAACCAAGGTTGAAGTCGAGTGGCGACAAGGACCACCAATAAGTGTTTGTAGCATTTTCTTGTAAATATGTTGTAGTATTTTGTAATTCATAAGCATACCCTGCAAATGCTAACTCATCTACTGTTATTAAGCCTATTTTTGATGTTATTTTACTTAGTTCTCCATTACATTTCAAACTAGGACCTGTGCCTCCAGCACTACCACTTGTACTTACTAGTCTTTGGGTAGCACCATAATATGTTTTATTTGTACCATATCCTAATCCTGTTGCATTTCCTCCATATGACCATGGATTGTAAGTTTTATCTTCTACATTTGTTTTATCATTACACCATACAGTATCAGCTATTGCATCAGCATATGTTTTTAGATTATTATTATACCAAGTTTCTAAATTAGTTAGTATTGTACTATTATTTGTATTTGCATGTGTAGTAGCATAATCACTTGCACCAGCAGTACCATACTTAAATCCTACATAAGCATTATCATTATGACTTGAGTTGAATGCACTTGTGTATGTTGTTCCAGAGTATCTTGCAAATGCTGCACTAGTACTATTATTTGCAGCATCACAAGGATTAGCTACTTTTTTAGTATTATCATTATGTAAGATAAGTTTTACTGAATCATCTCCTCCAACTCTAACTATTCTCCAGCACTTATTAGCAAATTCTACATAGTTATTTTTAACTGCTCCTCTAAAGTAATAAGAAGTTCCATTATCATCTTCTGCAGATGCAAGTAATGCTTCATCAGCAGTAGATATTGCTGCTCCTGGTGTTGTAAGTGGTGTTTGTACTTCATTATTTGCTCGTATTGCTTCAGCTAAATTACTAACAGTAGGTGCAGTAGGCGCTTTAGCACTTGTTATCTCAACATGAGCACTAAATGCTGCTCCTTGATTTGCGTTTTGGCTAGTAGCCTTCCTAGGATAATATATCTTTAATAAATAAGTATGTTTAGCATTATTTGCTTTTACAAAGTGTCCACTACCTAATTCGATAGAATTTTCAGTTAAATCAGTTTTTGATATTGTTGGTATAACTTCTCCATTAGTACTAGTATTAGTGCTTACTAGTTCATATTGTAATGGATCATCT
>ENA-ORMR01000288-ORMR01000288.1-human-gut-metagenome-genome-assembly--contig:-NODE-288-length-55873-cov-86.676789_pt1 | contig 55873 bp, 68 predicted proteins | sample MGYA00242107_ERZ509003 | MGnify/ENA primary metagenome ERZ509003 (study PRJEB26280, sample SAMEA2338699) | human gut metagenome | biome: human gut; feature: human-associated habitat; material: faeces...
GATATACCTGTTTCACAGCGGTTCTTTCTGGTATGAGAGTTACGAGATAGATCCCCAAAGGAAGGTGCGTGTCTATGTTGACCGCAATAATCCTTCCAATTATTATGTGGATGTTGACAGTGTGGTGGGATGAGAACGGGAAGACGTGTTTAAGGCAAATTATCCTTGGCAACCTGTATCAGCTCGCCCGCCTTCTTCATCAGCGTTTCTTCGGATACATCCGTTCCTTCCATAAAGACAACCAGCAGGTGGCCGCCCACCGAAGCAATGACGTTCAGCACACGCCGTCCTCCTACCTCTGCGCAGGCTAAGGTGTAATCGGTAGTAGGCCAACCTTTGTTCTCCAAACTCTGCTCCAGATAGTCCTGCGTTTCATAGATGTCAGGGTGCTCCCGGAACAGGTGGTCTTTGTAACGCATCAGCCTGCCCAGCAACGAAGCCATGTCAAGGGGCGTGGCCTGGTTGAGGGGCGTGTTGCGTGCCGATGCAAGCTTGAAGCCATGTATCCCGACGGAGGCATACAACTCTCCGAAACACCCTATGCCGCCGGCTATCCGTGCCATCGCATCCGTGGCGAGGGTGTCTTCATCGGACACCGCCTCTATGGCTTTGTAAAAGAACATCGTCTTGTTCACCCTCAAGGTATCCGGATTCATGCCCGACGCTTTCAGGCGGATTTCAGCGGCAGCTGTCGCGCAGGCACCTCTCAAGGTGAGCAGCGGCCAATATCCTCCGCCTTCTATCTGCATCGTGTCTTTCAATACCGGGGAAAGGATGCAAAGACCCGTGCGTGGCGCAAACCCTTTTCCAGCTCATTTGTATTAATGTGATTCCTCTGTTATGTTATATACGATTTTCAGGTCATCATTCCAGTCCTTGTGTTCCGGTAGTTCCGCACTATCTAACATCGCCACCTCTGCTGCCAGTTCCGCTGTGCTCATGTTTTCCGTGTCGATGTCTTTCCCATAGAAGTAACGCTGCATCCATAGGGTGTATTTATACCCTTGTTTGTCGTTGTCGAATATCGTGCGCATTGACTTCACCTCATTCTTGTCAAGGATAATGCGGAGCAGGCGCATCTGCCCTTCGGTCAGTGTGCCTTCGGTAGATACATATACGAGATTTAACGGGGTGTTTTCGTGTTTCAGTTGATAATGCGAAATGCAGTCAATGATGGATTCACCAACATACAGGATGTCGATTGGACGGCTTTTGTCGTGTGCGCTTGTCGCAAGGCAGTCGAACTTGCCGCCGATGATGCCCTTGAAGGTCTCGTTCCGCTGGGAGATGGCTTCCACCCCTTTTTCGCTGTACATCTTTACACAGACGTTCCGGTAGACACTTCCTTTGTTCCGCACTTCCCGGATGAAGAAAGTGTTCTGAAACACTTTGCTCTCAATGCTTTCTTTTCTGATGCCCCTTTTCTGAAGGTAGTTACCGTTGTAGGGTTTCAGTTGGTTCAGGTAAAATTGCAGTTCATTCTGGTTCAGTGAAGTGTTTCCTACCTCATACCTGCTTTGTTCGGGCGTGACAATCTGGTTGGTGTTGATGTATTTCTGTAGTATCTCCCCCACCTCTCGCAATGTTGGCATTTTTCCGGTAGTTTCAAACAGATGTTCCTGCATGAAGTCGAGGATGCTTCTGCCACGTATGCTGTCGCTGTGTACATCCCAATAGGTGTACTGGTTCTGCGCATTGCGTTTGATGACAATCGTGTGTGTGCCGTTACTCATCTTCGGGCAGGCATTTGACGAACCACTGACGAATTTCCATCCTAACTGTAACAGGAAATCCGGTAAGGAGATGGCGGTTTTTATCTGGTTGAAATCTACTTTCATTTTGTAAGTATTATCTGGTTAGAAACTCTTTAGAATGTCTTTTGGAAGGAAGTAGCTGGCGGATTCGCTGTGTGCAGGTGCATGTTTCAGGAATAGGAAAAAGTGCACTTCCTGTGTGTCCTTGATGAACGGGAGGTACCGGGCTTTTCCTGCTAAGTCGTGGAGCAGCCTTTGGGCATCTTCCCCACCCGTCCATTTGCACTCTCCGATAAGGATGTGCTTTTTGTCGAAGGACTCAGCCACGACATCCAATTCAATCATTATCCCTTCTTTGTTCTCTTCCGGGAATATTTTCCCCCACCATCTGGAAGCCATGTCGTAGGCTATCCCGTCAATCTCATTGCCACTTACGAACTGGCGGCAAAGATGTTCCCAACATTCACCGACATATTGGTTGAATTGGGATTCAACGAGATTCATGACCCTATCAATACGCCCCAGTTCAAGGATGGAGCGGTGAGGTGCAACAAACCGGTAATAGAATTGCAGCATATTGTCATTGATGCGGTAGATGCCTTTCTTGCTTTTTTTCTCGCTCTCACCGAAAGGCACTTCTCGCCTGACATATCCCAATTCACGGAGCTTGCTAAGCGGTTCGGAAATTTGGGTGGCTTCTTTTCCGGCACGTGCCGCAATCTCGGTGATCCTGTTCGCACCGTTACCGATGATAGAAAGGATGGTGGAGGTCTGTACCGTGTCGCGCAGGTCATCCCGTAGAAGCCTTTGGGGTTCTTCTGCCAAAATTCCCTTGGTGTCTAAAATCAATCTTCTTATGGCAGTGCCCTGATCCGGGTAATCGGCTCTCAGTTCCCAATATCTGGGAATCCCGCCCCAAACGGCGTATTCTTCCACAGCGGTTGTTTCATCCACACCCAATGCCTGACAGATGTACGGGACGGGTATAGGAGCCAGTTTGATAATCTCATCAGCCAGTCCGTATAGCGGTTCTTTCCTATCCAATACGTAGCCTTGCATCAGTTGTTGCGAAGAACCGCAGATAATCAGGTCGAATCTGAGTGTTCTTCCATTCAGCAGCTTTTGGATGACAGATGGAAGTGCGGCACAGCTTTTGACCATATAAGGAAACTCATCCAGACAGACTACGATACGTTTGCTTATACGTTCGTTTAGTTCCAACAGCAGCGTTTCCCAATCCGGGTAAACCATCTTGTCAAAACGGGGAATGATGTCGGATATGGACTTGGCAAACAGCATACGCTGGTTGGCTTCATTGGTCTGGTCACTGAGAAAATACACGTCATTGCCCGTCAGGATTTCCTTAATGAGCGTAGACTTCCCGATACGCCTTCTCCCATAAATGACAATGAACTGCGGATGCTGCCGTTGCAATGCCTCTTTTATCCGTTCCAACGAATCCTGCCTGTCTATGAATCTGTCGAATTTCATTTGTTTCTTCTAATTATTATAAATGAGAAAAATTATCTTTTACAAAGATAATAAATATCTTTTAGGTAGAAAAGCATTGCGTATGTTTTTTTAGAGATATGGAAAGATTTCTCAAGCTGTATCAATTCATGCAGTAGGCGTTGCGCCTCTGTCCGATATGGATAGTTATCGGACAGAGGCATGGCTATTTATTTTACAGTGCTGTACACCAAATCAATGGTTGTGTCTGTACCCGGAACAGCAGTCAGCTGTTTGGATTGACTGAATACCGTCTCTCCGTCTTTATACACGTTCATGGTAAGCGTCGCATCTTCTTTTGAATACAGGATGCCTTGTGCTGTGATTTTGCAGACCTTTCCGTCTGTGACGTAAGACGTCCGGCTGGTGAAACTCTCATTGACTTGCTCCGTCCGTTCTCCGGTCTGCTCGTTCCTGAACGCTACTCCGTCAAGGTTATACAGATGCAGGTTCCCTTTAGGGCTGTTTCCGTTGACTTCCACGACTACCCGGTATATGCTTCCGCTGTCTGTTACGGATGGATCGTTTTCGCTGTTGCACGAGGTCATGATGCACAAGGTTGTGCATAAAATCGCTAAGAATGCTTGATAATGCTTTTTCATATTTCAAAAATTTAAATGGTTCGTTTGTATTTTCATTATTGTTTCCGTTGGTTGGTTGTGTTTGCGGTTTGGTTCTTCAACCGGTCTGCCACGTTGTTAAGGATGGCATTCACATCGCTGATGATTCTGATGTAGTTCTGCTGTACGATTTCTTCCAGTATCTCCAGTTCCAGTTTCTCCTTTCCCTTTCCAAGCTTGACGGGGAAAGAGAAACGGGGTATTTCTTGTTCCTCAAACCGGCACATCTGGAATTGGGTGCTGAAATAGGGCGGTTTTCCTCCGGCAATTTTACCTGTGAAATGCCCGGCAGACTGCCCTGCCACTTCACGGGCTTTCAACACCTTTTCTTTTTGCAGGCTTTCGGTCATGCTGTCACTTCCGCTTTCCTGATGAGAATAAGACTGTTGGGCTTCCTTCTGTTCTCCTAAAAGGCTTTCAATGTCTTTGGCGGTCTTCTCGTTTCCCGTCATGCCGTAAGCCTGTGTTCCGCAGGAGGCTTTTAGGATATTTGCGCTTTTGTCTCCGTAATCACGGATCGCTTGATTGAAATCCTGTACGGCAAGGATGGTCGATACGTTGTGCTTTCGGGCTGTACCAATAAAGGTGTCTATCCCTTGCAGGAGGATAGTGGGGAATTCGTCTACCATGAACACGCTGGTTGCCTTTCCCGGATTGTTCATCTGCGACATAAGCACGCTTCCGATACAGGAGATTGCCGGAGATACGGCTTCCTTGATGGTTGGAGCATTGCCAACACAGAGCAGTGTAGGATGTTCTTTGTTGGTAATGTCCAATGAGAACTCTTCTTCGGGCAAGGGAGACAACACCCAGAAAATGTACTTGTTGTTCAGCAGGACAAGCGGGGTCTGTGCGGATGAAACGGCACCGGCAGTCTGTTGTTGAGCCCCTAGCTTCCATGCGGTCAGCATGGATGACATATTCAGAGCGATTTCCGGGTCTTCTGAAAGCCAGTGAAACACAAGGTCGCTGTCGGACAAGGCGAAAGCAATGACATGAGGAAGCGTGCAGATGCCTTGCTCACGTTCCTTGAAGCACTTGTAAGCGATTGAATAGACATAATTGATAGCGTTGTTAGCCCAAAAGTCGGTCTTTTCCTTCCAACTGGCTTCGAGGTTCTTCATCAATGTCGTGATGATGTTCCGGATAAACAGGGATTCGTTGCCTTTGTACATGTAGCGTGGCGAAAGAACATTCACCCGGACTGTACGGGACATATCCACGAAGTTGATGTAGGCGAAGCCGGGTACTTCCCTGCCTTGTTTCTTGAAGTGCTCGATGCTCCCGTAGGCTATGCGTGAGAGAATGGGCGAGTTGGCTTTGGTAGGGTCTCCTTCCCAGTCATAGATGAATCCGGCATAATTGCGTTCAGCACACTGGTAAATCATGCCTTTTATCCAACTTTCAGACTTCCCAGACCCCGGACCGCCATCGATATAGATGTTCTGTTGGGGTTTGTGGATGGTCAGCGGACCATTCGCTGTCTCAAACCGGAAGTAGAACGGTGATTCCTCATTGCTCAGACCGAAGATGCTTTCCTCAGATTTGACGTGCTTGCGGATGAAGTATGGAAGGGTTTTGATGACCAACAAGGTATAGGCGGCAAACAGGCATGGGAAAACGAACAGGTTGTACCAATGGGAAAGACGGCTGAATCCGATGACCAACATCGAAGCGGTCAGCAGCGTCATGCTGGCATAAAACCATTTCCGGCTTTCGTCTTTTGGCATACCGACCGGAAAGAGAAAGGCAAGCCCGCCGATGAGGATGACGTACAGGAACCGGAACATCATGCCTTTCTCCATCAGCTTTTCCCACAGTGACGGATTGCCGTGCGGCATATACAGACCGTTCACTATCGCCCATTGGAAAAGTACGGCGATGCCTATCAGGGTGGAGAGCAGAATCAGGATAAATGACAGGTCTTTCTTTTCTCTTTCCATCGTCTGCTTGTTAAGATTGGGATACCGTTGATTCTTCTTTCTTATCCGCTTTGCCCAAGAGCTCGATGCGCGAGACATTCAGGCTGACGGAAGGGACATGACTGCCGTCCTCTTTATGGAACACATCGGCGTATACATCTCCGCATACATAGACTTGCGTGCCTTTCTTCAGGTATTCCATTACTTTGCTTTCAAAGTTCACGAAGCAGCATACCCATAAGGTCTGTTCTTCACTGTCCGCGTTTCTGAATTTGTGTGATACGTGGAAATTGAATCCTTTCCCGTTCTTGTTGGTGCGTGCATCCGCACCGACATAACCGATGATTTCTCCTGTAAACATAATGATTGTTTTTTAAGTTGTTTATAATCTATAATCCGAGTTGTGGCTCATAACCTTTATGGACGGTTGCCGCTCCAATCGTTGGAGGAACGGCAATTTCATAGATGCTGGCAAGCAATTCGCTGCCGGTTTCCGTAATGCCGTTCGTCTTTGCCCTTTCGATGTTTTTTTCCGAAGGAATGAAACCGTCTTTCTTCATATCTTCAAGCTCCTTTCCGTCATGTTTGAGTACGGCTGTCAGAAAGCGTTCCTCTGGGCTTAGGTAGGGGTGCATGGATTGGCTTACTTCCTGAATCATGCCGCTGGCTTTGCCTACGTCAGACAAAAGGGAATAGATGAATTTCGGATCTTCCTTCAGTGCTGCAAGCCAGTTCTTTAGATACATGGCGTTCTCTTCGCGGATATGGGTGGATATGCCCATCGCCTGACCGGTGGTTGCCGCAGTGAGTTCGGCTACCAGTTCTTCCCTTGCATATTTTTCGTCACCGAAAATCCTGCCTTTTTCACGGTTCAAGTATGCAGGTTCCCCGGTGGAATGTGCCATTTCGTGCAGCAGGGTCGAATAGAAATTCTCACCGCTGTTGAACTGACCTTTTTTCGGTATGACGATGTACCCGTTTTCTCCCCGGACATGATAGGCTTTGTCACCTACCTGTTGTTGAATTGGACAAATCCATTTCTGTTCGCGCATCAGAGCGTCCAACAGAGGCATGGTAAACATTCCCTGTTCATCCTTTAAGGCCGGTGCCTGAAACTTCTCTTTCAGGGATTCCCATTTCTCCGGGTGTATTTCTTGCAGGTTGGTCTGATGCACGTTGAATACGTTGTAAGTTTTCATGAAAGGGGTAACTTTGTACCGTTCTTGCTCTTCCTTGCTCAGTGCCCTGTATTGGTCAAGCGTGATTTTCCGCCCTTCCTTGTCTTTAATGGAGAAGTTCCAATAGATGACCGGAAATGATTTTTCTCCTTTCAGGACATTCACTCCGCTCTCCTTCGCTTGCATGAAGGTCATATATACCGGAAGGGAATAATTCATTTTTTCCGAAAGTAGAAACAGCATGAAGGAATTTACACCATTGTATGCACGCCCTTCTATGTTCTGTGGCAATCCTCCGCCTTGGGTGGATAGCCAAGGCTTGTGCCAGTTGTCCTCGACTTGGTGGATTTTCTCTACCATTAAGTCTGCGAACAGTTTCAATGCTTTGTCACCAGCTGTCTCCATGTCCGTATAATTTATCGTTTTCATACTGGAGCAGCCATTTTCTGGCTGTCTCGTCATTTATCTCCTGAAGGCTTTCTTTCATTGCCTCCTTGTAGGCTTGCGCAAGTTCTTCTTGCGCCAGCAGGAACTCTAAATCGCTGATTTCTCCTGCCTGATTTTTCTGTACCAGTTCTTCGTAATCCATTGTATTGCTTTTTTAAAGGTCATTGAATGCACGGTTGATGGTGCTGGCTATGGGGCGTACCATGTCTTTGGCATTTTCCGGTTTTGCACTGTTGGCAAGTCGCACGTCTCCCATGTTCTTTTCTTGGGCTTTTAGCCCGAATATTTTCTGTATGGCGATGAGGGTGTTGGACTGTACGCCGGATTCACGCATGTGGGTGAGATCGTCATTGCGCAGCCGGTAACCGCCGGATTGTATTTCCTGTATCGTCACGAAATCGTTTTTCAATGCGGCTTCATAAAGCTTTTGGGCTATGCTTTCCTGTTCGTTTTTCATTTCGGTAGCAATGCCGAATACCTGATAGACGGACGCGGTCTGACGTTCATCCAGTCCTTTTTCCTTGGCGATTCCACGGATGTATTCTTCGCTGGGGCGGTAGCCTTCTTCTTTCAGGCTTTGTAGCTTCTCGAAGTCTTTTTTTTCGATGGCTTCCCTTAATTCGGCTTCCATGTCACGTGTCGGGCGTTCTTCATTAGGGATATCCCGTTGGGTGGATGAGCCTAGTTTGGGTGTCATTTCTTTTATCAGTTCCTGTGCTTTTGACGGTGTAAGGCTCTGTATGTTGGTGAACTGGATGCCTTTTTTGTCATCGGTCAGCCGGACATCTGCAATGAAATACCCTTCTTTGCTGTGCATCAGTATGTTTTCAAGCGTATGTCCGTTGGCAAGCAGGTATTTGTCCGCTTTGGTCAGTTTATATCCTTGATATTCGGATGTTTGTCCGATGGCTTCAGGAATCCGTATCTCTTGATTGGAACGGACGATGACGGAATTCAGGTCTTTATCCACTTGCAGCATCAGGTCTTTTTTCTTGACCGTAAGGGGGACAATCTCTCCTGCAAGCAGAAGCTCCTTGTCTTTCTTGCTGATCTTTTTCCCTAATATCTTATCGGGAATGGTCAGCGTCTCTTTACGGTAGAACACGGATATGCCGTTTTCACTGAACCGCAGCTTGCCCTGTTTGCCGTTAATCTCCATCATATCTGACAGGATGCCTTTCTCCAGTCTCGTTCCTTTACCGTCAAGAATGTTCCCGTTTTTATGGGCGTACTCGTATAAGGATTGACCGGTATAGCATACCTTGTGACGGTGGTCGATAACGGTGAATCCGTCCTTGTCCTGCCCTTTCAGGTTTTCCCACCGGATGATGCTGATATCCTTCTGCTCCAGTTCAGCAGCGTATGCGGGGTCGTTGGCACGGTCTTTATTGAAAATTCCGGCGACACGTTCCTTAGACTGTTCACGTATGCTTCCGTCGGTCTTGCTTCCGGCTAACGCCCGTATCTGGTCGATGTGTAGGACGGTTTCTTCCCCGTCTTTGCGGAAACGGAAATAACTATCTTTATATTCAGTCTGGTAGCCGAGCGAACGGGCAATACCGTTGAATTGTCCTACGTTGTCAAACTGATAGGAATCCAGTGCTTCTTTTAGGGTCATGGGCGTTCTTTATATAAGGGTTCTGCTGACAGGATATATTCATTGAATACAGCGAGTTTCATGTGGCGTCCGCCGTTTCTCTCATACATCTCGATTTCAAATACTTTGTCATCCGGTATGGTGAATTTCTGGAATCCGAGTATCAGGCGGTTCCGGCTCTTCCCCTTGATTTTGGTCTCAAAGTCCTTCAGGTAAACGGGGTCTATGGCCGTTTCCTGCTGGATGACGTTCTTGCTTTTCTTCAGGTCACGTTGGAAGCATTTCACAAACTCGATGTCGTAATCAATGTGGGAATTGTTTCTTACGTCAAAGACAAAGAACATGAAATCATTGTGTACATAGAGATTGGCCATTGAAAGCTCAAACTTGTTCTTGATGACACCCAGACTGAAAATGTTCCGTTCTTTTGTCCTTAGCTCACGGATGCACTTCTCCATTTCTTGGCTATTTACGTCTACATGAGCCGTATATTGGCGCGCGTTGTCGAAGTTATAGGTGTAGGATGCCGTTTCGTTTCTCCGGATTGTGATATGGTAGGTGTTCATATCCTTGTCGATGACAAACAGGTTGGAATACGCTACGGCATCGGGTGCTGTAACTACTTTCAACTGGTTGTTGTAGGTGGAAAGGCTGAATGACATTTCGTTGCCTGGGGTACCGTAAACGACATCTTCCGGGAAAAAGAACTCGGTGACATGCAGGTCGCTTACTTCCGCCCGGTAGTCATGGTGCTGCCATTTGCCGTTGTCTTCATAAATGACCGGACAGGTGTCCGTCTCATCACCGGACTGGTAAGTGACGTGATAGGTGTAGACGCTTCCGTCAATGCAGACAACGGTAAGGTTCGTTTCTTCTTCAAAATCCTCGGACTGTGCGGACAACCGGACGATATGTGGGGCTTCTTCCACCCGTTCTGCCAGTATCAGGTTCTCTTTCCCGATGGCAATGTCCGACACCTGTACGGGAAAGACAAGGTGCTTCACATAGTCGAAAGAGATGCGGATGTCCTTTTGGGTGATTGCCTCTTTCCGGGGTGTCTCAGTCTCTTGTGCGGATGCGGACAGACAACAGAGCAATCCGAACAGCATGTATGCGATTTTTATCTTTTTCATGTCTCTGTGATTTTAATTGAAAAATGCGGTGAATACGGTGATTCCCCATAAAAGGAGAACACAGATAACGAACGAAAGGGTCAGCGGACGGATTTCTCGGAAACTTTTCCCCTTCCTTCGTGATATATAGATGCGGTAGCCGAAGAAAATTGCGGATAGCGCCAACAGATAGTTGAGTATGTCGGTCATAACTTGTCTATGAGTGTTTTTAAAGGGTGAGACTTCTTTTTCTCTTTCTCCTGCTCCAGTTGGCTGTATAGCTTTTGCAGTTCTTGCTGGACGGCTTCCCGTTTGAGCTTTGATTCCTCGCTTTCTTCCTGTATGTACATGATATAGTTGCTTTTCAGATGTACTTTGGTCTGCGACAGGCTCATGTTCAAGATTTGCTTAGCTATCTGTGTTGTGGCGTTGATGGCACTTGTGACCTCACTGGTCATTGTTCCGATACTGGAGAGCGGCATGTCAATGTTCTGCACAAGCCCCTGCTCCATGCGTTTGGCCGCTGTTGCTTTCATGTTGTTCGGCAGGTTCAGCCCTTCCATCGCATCATTGTCGAAAACAAGGAAGGAGACTGGGTTGATGCTGTTGCCGACTTTCAGGTTGTTGATGACAATATCTAACCGGCTGGCTCCTAATGTGGCGGTGCCGTAGAACAGCGTGTTAGCAGGTATCTTCATTCCTGATACATGCACGTCTTCCAACAGGCGCATCCGTACTGTGCTGCCCGTGACAATGGTCTGGTCTCCGTGAATGCAGGCTTTGATAAGGTTGCTGCTTTTGGGAAGTGCGGAGCGTTGTCTGCGCATCCGCTTCCCATTTCCAGCCAAATAGATGGGAGCGTGTTGTACCCGGTTGTTCATGGTGTCTGAAGAGACGGGTTGGCTTGCCGATGCTTGTTCTTCTTTGTCATACCCGGAAATTCGCTCATACATCTTTTCACGGTATGCACTTGATTCTGCAAGGTCTTTCCGGATGCGCGCGTTTTTCTTGGCTTTCCGGATAATCTCGTTCAGGGCTTCTTCATCTTCCAACCCGTTTAGTTGGGCTTCCAGTTGCCGGGAAAAACGTCCGTCTTTTCCTCCACCGTATCCTTCCATGACTTCTGAATACGGGTCTTTATGCATCCTTCGGATACGTTCAAGTGTCGCTTCGTCATATTTTTCTTCCCGGTTCTGCATTTCAAAATAGAAGTCAGAACCTCTGACACGTGAGGCTTCCTGAAGGCGGGCTTGTTCCTGTTTCTCCCTTTCGTCTTGCTTATAGGCTTCCATTTTGTTGGCGGCTTTCTCGGCAACACGCGATTCGGGTTCCAACAGGGTTTCCGCTGTGCGGTTATCGGATGATTCCTGCGTTTCCTGACCGGAACCGTGCAGGAAGAACACATAAATGAACAGGATGCCTAACAGGATGGGTATGACCATCAGCAGCTTGTTCTTGTCTTTCAATAAATCTTTCATGTTCATGGCTTATCTGTTTGAGTTTTCAGGATTGGGTTCATTCTCATCCGCAGTGGAGGGGCTTGTCTGGTGGAGCAGGTCATCGCCGTTTTCCACCGGCTCTGAATAACTGACAATCCAGTCCTCTATCTTTGCCCCGTGCGCATTGTCTTCGCTTCGCGATACGTCATAAAGGGTAAATTCGGCTTCAATGTCGCGCGATACGCTCCCTCTTGCCCGGTAGCCGGTCTGGGTGAACAGTATCTTTCCTGATACGGGAATGGTATTCGTATGGATTTCCACGTCCTTGATGGTGACACCGTACCGGATGTTTTTCTGGATAAGCGAATTGAGCATGTTCACGTCATTGTATTCGTTCAACAGTTCTTTTCCCTTGTTCCCGATAAGGTTCAGCGCAAGGGATATGTTGCCTTCATACGTGCTTTCATCGAATGCATACCAGTGGGTAACGAAGGTTTTCACATGGTTGAGATACTCGTATTTGCGCATGGAACCGGCTGGTAGGCTGCTTGTCTCATATACTTCCCCGTTCTTGTCAATGACCAATGCCTGGCTGTAGGCTTTCTCTAACTTTACGGTCAGGTAGATGATGCAGCTTACAAAAGCGGCTGTCAATAGGATACAATAGCCGATGGAAAGCCGGATGGTCAGTCTGACAGTATCATCTGCTCCTTTGAATTTTGTCAAGTCCATAATGTTTTCACTTTTTATTATTGTCTATGATGCTTTCTCCTGCACTAGCGGCGGCTCCTACATTGGTGAGCTTTCCGGCAGCGGCTCCACCCATCAGCGCAATCGTGGCAGCTGTCGTTACGATGGAGACGGTTTTAGAGATGATTTTTCCGGCATCGCTGTGTCCTACAATCTTTGAGGATAACCAGAAGCAACTGCAATAGGCACCAATCATCGCCAAGTCAAGTCCGAGATACTGAAGCTGCTGGGTGGCGGCATCTACCGTGTCTGCACTTTCCGTATAGATGGCTTTTAGGGTTTGCCACATGATCTGGTTGAGGATATTGATTACTGTAAATACCATACATGCGGAACAGAGCGTTCCGAACCATATGCTTAGTTGCTTCTGGAAAACGGGCAACATGCTTGCGGCAAACACAAACGGACCGAGAATGACCAGAATCTTGACGATGACTACGCCAAGCCCCAAGATAATGATTTGGATGATGCCGACGAGCAAGGCAGCTACCGCGTGCAGTACTAGTGTAACCAGATTGGCAGGATTGAGCAGTTGGGCGATTTTCTCCACGCTGGAGCGAACGCCCGTCATTTCATCCTCTTCATCCATTTTGTCCAACTCCTGTTGCATGGCACCGGTCGTGTCCTCTCCTGCGGCAACTTCCGACTCTAAAGCGTGTTTGTCGTACTCGGCAATCATCTCTCCCTGTTCGGTAGCCGACTGTGCCATGAATTGTGCAAACTCCTGTGCCCTGTCCGAAGTGAGCGAGGTGGCTTCGTTGATGACTTCCATTGTCCCGACAATCGTCTGGGCGATGGGCTTATACAAAGTCAGGCAGAAGAACAGGACAAGGCAACGGGCGATTTCCATCATGTCCGGGAACTTGTCTTCGTTCGGATTCAATAACTGGCTGGCTCCATGCGCCAGATAGTTGTAAGCGATGTTGCAGATGAAGCAGATGACACCCACTCCGAAGGCAATGACGGTCATTTGGGAAACGAGTTCCATCGTCAGCCCGTCTGTTATTTGCAAGCCCCATAAAAAGTTGTCTTGATTCATAACGGCTAATTGGTATAACGTGTGTAAGCGGCCAACCGTCCTTGATAATAGGTTTTCCGGTTATGCCCTTTCAATGATTTGTAGATAACGGTAGATCGTACCGATTCGTTGAATTCTCTCATTTGTTCCGAAGCCTTCTCGACAGATTCCTTCACTTGTTCGATAAACGACATGCGTCCTTCCGAGTTCATGGAGAAATAACTGGTCACCGTGGCTACCTTAAAAAGCAGGTCAGTGCTCAGACTGAGATTCACGGTTACGCGCTGGAAGTTCAGGAATTTCAGGCAATGGTAGTTGGAACCGACATTCAGGTAGAAACTGTACTCGCTGCTCAGGCAAGCCACGTCATCCAACAGGTCGGCAAGCTCTTTGAGAGATTGCAGCTCTTTTAACTGGTCTATCTTCTGTAGACCTAACCGTAGTTCCTGGGCATCGATCATTTCATTGATTTGGGATATCCATTGCTTGACATTGGTTATCCATTCTGTGGCGTTCAGTGCGGTATGACCGGGGTCTGACACGACAAACTGTGCGTGTGCCTGACGGATGTTCGTGCAGAACAAGACGGCAATAAGACCGAATACAAGAAGTGTCCTTTTCATTTGTCTTTTCTTATTTGAGGATGAATAATAAAGTGAATACCACACAGACAAACCAAGCTATCAGGTAGCTTTTGGCATTGTCTTTTTTAGTGGCCAATGCCCAGACTACGAATATCAGGGCTACTCCGAGCATGGCGGATGCGATGCTTCCGGCCAATGCGTAAGACTGGCTGTTGAAATCGCCTGACCAATTCAGGATTTCATTCAGTCCTTGTGTCGCGTCATCCATACCGCCGCCTCCTTTCTTCTAAATACAGGTTGATGGCCGTATAGGTGGAACCGGTTTCCTGAAACAGCTGTTTCAGCCGGACAACCGTAGCTTGACGGGAGTCAAATGCGACTGCCGCAAATTCTGAGACTTCATTGCGGAAAATGAAAGCGTCATTCGACATTTTGATGAAGAATTCACGCCAACGTTCCGTCCGCTGGAGGGATTCTATCATGAACAGTTCTTCGTCCGTGATGGATAGTACAGCTTGCACTTCCGGCAAGTTTTGCCGGTGTTCCGAATGGTCTAAGATAATCTTGGTTGCACAGTTGATGATGATGGAGTCTTTGATGCTTGGCGGCATGTTCTTCAGGAAAAGGATGTTCTGTGCGGCAAGGGTGATGCTTCCTTCCTTTTTCCGGAACGTGCGGTACAAGTAGGCGATAAAGTCTCCAAACTTCTCGTCCTGAAGAAAATCCAATGCTTCGTCTATAATCAGTTCCTTCATGAAGCCCTGCCGTTTCTTGATTTTGTCGACAATCATCTGAAGGGTGATAATAGCAACCAATGGGAAGTATTCTTTCTTGCTGGCATCTTCCATGTCGAACGCGATGAGACGGTCATGCACGATGTCTACGTTTTCCTTTGCGTTGAGCAGGAAACTCATTTCTCCCTCTGTATATGGCTCCAGAAGCAGTATCAGTTCCTCAATCTCGAATTTCTGTTTTTCAAACTCGCTCATGCGGTTGCTGAATACGTCTTGCAGGAATTTCCGGTATGCGGTCAGGCATGGGAATATCCGTTCGTGCTTCTCCCCTATCGATGAGTTGTTCACATAATCATAGAATCCGATAATGGATTTCCGGAGGATGGCACTTTCTGCCGGAAGCATCGGCTCACGGGCTTTCCAGATATAGCTGATGATGGCTACGATGGTCTTGATGAGGTCATCCGCAGATTCGGCATCCGAGGTGTCGATATACAGGTATTTGCCGTTTTTGTCCCGGTCGCAGAGGAATGGGTTAAACGCGAATTTCTTCTGTTCCGTTGAATCGAAATACTTGCCCCGGTTCAGCGCAATCATCGAACGGTACGAACCTCCGATGTCGATAATCATGACATCCCTGCCAAGCTCATAGCTTTGCAGGATATAGTTGTTCAGCCAGAATGATTTTCCCGAACCGGACGGACCGATAACGATGCGGTTCTTGTTGTTCAAGGTGGGGTAATCCCACAGGTTGATTCTGACGGGTGTGCCGAAACGGTCATTGTAGATGTGTCCTTTGCTGTCAGACAAATACATCCCTTCTTTCTGCAAATAGCAGATGGCCTGTTTCGTGGTGTTGATGAATCCCCGGTAGTTGGCTCTCGCATTGCCGGGAATGTTCGTGAAAAACAGGTTGCACAGTTCCGCATTCTCCACATAACAACTGCTTTGGTTCATGAAGGAATAACCCTGCTGTACCAATGCGATTTTGCGCATGAGGGTGGTCTTGTCCGTGTCGTTCACGATGACATTGAAAGCCGTATATGCGGTCTGATAATCGAATTTGGTGATTTCGTTGCAGAAGGCTTCCTGTTCGCGCTGCTTTTCTGAAGCCGGAGGATAGAAGTTGGTGATGTAATTCAATGCGTCTTTTTCAGCACCGATGGCAGTCACCGTGGCATCTGGGTCTGTGATCTCTATCACCACATTCACAATGTGGTCGAACGGCAAGCCCAAACCTACCGGATAAAGCATCGAGCATTTGCTTTTGATACTGTCCGGCACTTCTATCTGTCCACCGTAGGATTTCGATTTGCCGGTATGCGGAACGACCAGTTCATGCAGATGCTCCCCTTCATTTGTGAGAGACAGCATCGCTACGAACTGTTGCCCGATTTTCATGTCCCCGTTCTGATTGATTGCCATCGGATTGACCGTTTTCAGCGTGGCATCGTCAGTGGGGGTCTCATAAGAGAGGTTGATGTAATCGTATATGGCATTGTTGAGCTCCTGGCTGTTCATCTTCCGTATCTCAAACTGCTGGATGGAGGCAAGCCCGTTCTCAAAGTTCAGCAGAAAGGCTTCCATTTCGGATAATCTTTCCCTATAGTCCTTAAACGGTTGTTTAAACGGGTAGTGCAGCTTCCGCATGAGCGATGTGCCGGATGCGTTTTTGCGTATCTTGCCGTTCCGTTTGCCGTTTGTAAATGTAACGTACAGGTTGGTATAGCTATTCAGGATTTCTTTCCCCTCAAAGTGACGGTTGTTTTCCGAAACCAAGGCATTGGTGGAATATTCTGTGTTGTGATATTCCCCTTTATAATAAAATGCCTGCTGGTGCACGACCGTCCCTGCCGGAAGCATCTTAAATAAGGCTTCCAACCGTTCATGGATATATTGCGCGTCATTTTCTGACAGAGTGAACACTTCGGGAAGGAACAGGCGGTAACCGACCGTGATGTCACCATTCCCGTTGATGATCGCATCCTCTGTGATGGTCTGTATGGGCAGCACATCTCCCAAATCTACGGATTTGTCCGTCAGGCGGATTTCTGTCTGCCTGACATAAATCAAAGCTATCAGCAGGCTCAACAGGCAGATAACGGCTGTCAATAGTAAGATGATTCCAATCATGGGCTTTCGGGGTTTAAAATGAATTTGAATATTCTTTTCTTGTCCGTTATCCGTCTGGGTGTCGCACTTCGGATGCTCAGTCCGCTCAGGTAGTCGGGATTGCCTGCTTTGTGCTCTTTTTTCAGGGTTTTAAACAGCATGGCTGAGAAGAACAGTATTGCAGATATGATGCCGATGATAAGTATCGGATGAAACTGCTTGAAGATGCTCACGATTATGGTGATGGCCACAAACAGCATGAAAATGGCGAACTGACCCGAAGAAAGCCCGAAAAAGCGGATTGGTTTGTTGATTTTTCGCATGGTTCTCATAGGTCAGATAATCAGGAAGGCTACCATGATGACTACTACTGCGATAATCCACCCCAAAAGATACTCCTTTGCGTGAGGGTTGTTGGTGGCTAATGAATAGATGACAAATACCAAAGCGATACCAAGCACGGCTGCAAGGATGTATTTGGCTACATCAAGAATGGTGTCTGCTCCTTCTTTGGCAGTGTCAGTCACTTCAGACAAGCTGTTGATTTTCAGTCCGCTCTGTGCCAAAGAAATTTCGGCTGTCCCTAGCAGGGTACAGAATACAAACAGGGTAAGAAGTCCTTTCCCGTAACGGTTGATGACTTTTTTTACTTTCTCAGTCGATGCTTTAATGATGTTCATACCTTTTAAATATTAAATGATTATACATGAATGTTTTTCAGTTTGTTCCATTGTACGTCCTTATGCCGTACATATACGGTATCTTCTTCCCGTGTATCTGTAGCGTGTTTTCCGGTGTAATAGAAAGCCCGTCCGTGCAGGTACATGTCTGCTATCTCAGCGGCAAGCTCTTCTTCCTCGACCTCTTTCTGAAAGATGACGTGGATGACCGGGATTGCACCTGTCTGGTCTCCTTGATTCCCCTTCCCATCCGTGTTGTGTTCAGACTTCTTTTCAGGCTCTTCGTTCTTCCGGCGTTTTTTCCGAAAGTAAAATAGGAACAGGAGGCATATCGCGGCCATGATGATTAGGTCTGCCGTACTCATAACAGCTGCCATACGGTTAGCCAGACAACAAGAGCAATGACATAGGTGATGACAGCTTCTTTTGTCCGTTCATGATTGGTTATCAGCTTCTTCAATACGGCTAATCCGGCACAGACAAAACCGACTCCGACTAAATATGCCCCTATTTCACGGTACAGTGCGATCAGTCCGCTCACATCTGTGGCGGATAACAATATGCTTGTCAACATGATACAGTGATTATACTAATATAACAATGCCTTGATTCCTATGTTCCAGACCGTATTCCATTCATGGAATGAGAAGGGATTCCAATATTGTTGTACGCTGGCTAACAAGGCCATTCGCGGAAGGATGAATACCTCCATTTCCGTGCCGACTTTAGGACCGATAATGAACTGGTATTCTTTATCTGAATGTTTTTTGTGTTCGACTCCAGTAAATGCGCCGATGTTTAATCCCCAATATACGGATTTTAGATTACTGGCGAGGGTGTAATGATAGTTCCCGTCTATATATATGTCTTTAGCTTTCGTTTCCCGCGTGAGTGTGGTTTCACTTTCTGGAAGCGTGATGGAATACTCGTATGTCTTTTCAAAGTAATTAGCTCCTATTTTCCAATAACTTTTCCGGTTGATGTATCGGGAATAGGAAAGATTGACAAAATTGTCAGCGTTACCAAAAATGTTGGTTCCGTAATTCAGTTCAAGGGCAGAAACCCCCTTGTAATGCTGTTGTGCGTAAGTGTCCTTAATTCCCAGCAATAATACCGCTACTGTTACCGCAGCAATTCTTATCCATTCCATATGTAATCAATATAAGTTTGTTAAGTTGATATATATAATTGTTCATCTGTATATTCAATTTGTAAGTAATATCTAATTTAAATGAATCAAGTGCTCGGTTTTACTTGTTTCCGCTTACAAACATATAGATTATATATAACGATACAAACTTTGTGAAAGTCATTTTTAATGACTTCCTCATATCTTTAATCTGCATTAAAATTTCCGCCTTTTGTTGGATTGGAAGTGGGGAATTATTCTACAATAAATTAGCCGGAACGGATCAGTTGTGTATAACTGTCCATACCGGCTTGTGTTGATGTCGTATTTCTGTTTTATATCCTTTTCCGGACATTGCTTAATGCCTGTGGGGTGATGCCGAGGTAACTGGCGATGTCTTTCAGTGAAAAATATTGCAGCAGCCACCGTTCAGTTTCAAGCAGTCGTTTATAGCGTTCTTCCGCACTCAGTGTGTGGAACCCGTTTTCCCGTTCAATTTTGTGGATAATCGAACGCTCCAGATGGATTCTGGCCAGCTTATTGAAACTGAATGAAAGGTTGTAAAAATCGTGCAGCTTGCTTTTCTCCATCCGCCATATTTTGCATGGGGACAAGGCTTTTACGTTGTAATAGGCATAATGTGTATTGTGTGACAGGAAAAAGTTGATAAACTCTTTTTCTTCTACGAATTTGGCGGTTATCTCCCGGTTCTCCTTGTCGGGAAACCATAACTTTATGTTTCCTTTTTCCAGGTAATACAGGTAGAGAACTTCTTCTCCCTTGTTCACTACATGCTCTCCTTTCTTGACGGTTATAGGCTCAAAGTGCTCGTTAATAAACGCCTTCTCGCCTTCGCTCATTTGTACGTGGGAATGTGCACCCATTTTAAGAATAGTTTCGTCAATCAGTTTGGCTATCGCTATTTCTCTCTTCATTGTTTAAGTTATATAAATGAAGGTGCGGATGCGCACCTCTCAACCGGGGCGGTGGCTCGCCCAAACAACAGAAGCACGCCCCGCACCGATTGTAATTTTCGATACAGGTACGCGCTTGCTGTTGTTTTTAACTTCCAGATGCCACTCTTTGGTTGAGCAAGCGTATGTATGTAAAAAACGGACTGCCTTTTCAGACAATCCGTTGCAAATATAGGAATTTAATTTTAGATTTTTAGAGTTGGCAGGTCAAAGTTCTTAGGGGCGACACCTAATACCTTGATGTAGGTATCTCGATAGACGTTCTCTTTGAGCGGGCGATCTTCTTCTGAATAAGCCCATTCGATGAATGGTTGATAGTATTGTCCTGACCCTATTTTGAATTCCTCTTTATAACGGTAGTGCTGGCTGATGTGTATGCCTATCTTTTTAAGGAACTCGCTTTGTAGGTTTTCGTAGTATTTGGATAAAAGGACGGCTTTCAGTTTTTCGTCAAAGTAGTTGAGCGTTTCTTCTTCAAACAGGAATTGCACGGTGTAAGCCCATCGGTCTCCTTCTCCCTTGACATACTGAAACTTGAATTTCGTAACTTCCAGATTCTTGTTGATGGCATTCAGGATGCTAGTTACCTTCTTCTTTCTATCTGCATTATTGGTAATGTGCACCTCAAATATATCGGCAAGCTGGTCTACCGTAGCCGTAAAGCACGGCTCGATTCCTTGCTCGATCTTATACTTTATAAGATAAATCATCCGGGTAAGGTTCAAATAAAACTTGCGGTAGCCCTTGCGGTTCGGAAGTTTGCGGTAATCCTTTAGTTCAATCAAGTTGTATTCTGTAAACAGGGTATTCAACAAGTCTTTGCTCAGATGGATGTTATAGACTCGTTTCGTTTTCTTTTTGGTTGAGAAGTCATCTTTTATTTCAAAGCTATCGAATATCTGGATGAACTTATACTTTGATTTCCCGTCTTTGGAATAGGCAACAGCAAGATTGGAAGTTCCTAACCGGTAAATGGCAGCTTCAAAGGAGTTTTCTATAGGGTGCTCGATTTTACGCCCGTTCTGTTCGGTCATGTATATGGGAGGCTGGTTCCCGAAAAGTTTTTCCAGAATGTCTTGCGGCAGTTTCCGTTGTAGGCGTGTGCGTTCATAACCCATTGCTTTGCAGAAATCATTAATCGTAAACCAGCATTCGCCGAACAGGTCTTTCATCTGTGAGGATGCGGCATAGATGATGATGTCTGACATAATGGATCCGGCAGAATCGAATAGTACTTCCAATACTTCTGTATTGGAAGATTCGTTCAGACTTCGAGGCACGCGGCTCAGTTCTTTTTCCACTATCTGCATAATCTCCTTTAACGACCACAAATATAGGGATTTTTTTTCAAACAATCGCTTCTTTGGAGCTTTTACTCGCCAGTTCTGCATTTGCTTCTCAGTCAGTTGTGTATAACTGTCCATACTTGTGCCTTTTCCCCCTCTCCAGATGTGTACAGGTGTCCTTACTTCCCGATTTAGATGTGTATAACCGTCCATGTTCCCCGATTTAGATGTGTATAACCGTCCATGTTCCCCGATTTAGATGTGTACAGGTGTCCTTACTTCCCGATTTAGATGTGTATAACTGTCCCGACCATTCTCCCAGATGTGTATAACTGTCCTTGTTTGTTTTGAAGCCGATTTTTCACAATACACTTATATTCAATGCGCTAGTACTAACTTTCCTCATTTTAGATGTGTACAACTGTCCCACAAACTCATAATTACCTAAAAACCTAAAATATGGGAAAACAAATGTTTCGACTGACCATAACATACTTTCGGAAAAAATTTTTAGGGGAAAGGTTTTATGCTATTACATTATTTAACATTGCAGGGATGATGAATGGGGCGTTTGAAGTGTAAAAGTGTCCTTGGTTGTAACGATTTTTAAACAAAAAAAGGATGAACCCCGTCTGTGGCGGATTCATCCCTATATGGCTTCTAAGGCAGATAGCTTTTTCCGGAAGTATCTTCGTTACATGCTCATGTATTTTTTTAAGAGACTCTGTATCTCCTTATTGTGTTCTTCGCATACGATGTCAAGGATGTTGGATGCAAGGATGTACATGCTGACTCCCGTTGCCGTTGAAATGCGCTTGAGCGTCCTGTGCGTGTCGCTGGATATGCGGATGACTTCGTTCCCTTTTATCTTCCGGTCTTGCAGGTAGTCCGAGAATTTCCTTTTCCGCACGTTGGCGTTCGTTGCCGGCTCGTTGGAGGACGGTTCCGCCGTATCTTCAGGCTGCTTTTCTTCTGCTTCTACAGTTTTTTCGATCATTTCTGAAGGTTTGTTTTCCGTTGTTTCCGTTTCCGGATTTGCCGCTACACTTGTCGTTTCCTTTACCTCCTGCTCCTTCTGCTTTGCGCTTTGCATCAAGAGATCCTTCATTGCCTGGGATGTATTTCCTTTCATGTGAATTAATTTTTAATGTGGTTGCTAATCAGTTCCAACACTTCCTCACAGAATGCGTCACACGGATGATGGTACGCATTGCTGAGTGTCGACAGGTTCCTCTGGTAGTCCACCCTCGAATCTTTGATGTAGTTATCCATCAGCTCGAATGGAAGCGCACTCTTGTTCGCCATGATTTCCTTGAACTCCAGAACATTCGGCATGACACGATTCATGGCTCCACGCACCGTTGTCTTTTGCCCCAATTTGCGCCGGGCTGAAAGTATGTCCTTATAAATGTTGTTATAGAAATAGAGCGTGGCCGACAAATCCGTATTGTTCGGCTCGAACGGAATGACAATGACATCAATGAAATGTAACGCTTCTATGACGCCGTTCTGTTTCAGGTTTCCCGGAAAATCAACTAAAATAATGTCAAAGCTGTCTTTCAAAAAGTCAAGTTGATTGATGAACTCGGAGGAAGAGATGTTGATAACCTGATATTCGTTTTCTTTATCCCCATCTTCCGAAGTCTCATTCTCACGCAATCTTCCGATAGTATTCTGCATGTCATCGATATCCACAACTGCAACGGCCAGTCCTTCCCCATCCTCATTCATGGATTGGATGTAACCGGCGAACAAAGCGGTCAGTGTAGACTTCCCTACCCCGCCTTTGGGGTTTTCAAAGGCAACTGTTATGCCTGGCAATATCTGTCCCATCTTTAATACCTTTATTGATTAAGCACGTTGCAAATATAGTAATTTATTTCTTTATCAACAACGAAATTTAGTTATTTCTTAGTATCTCAATTAATCATGTAATTTATAAAGTAAATAAGAATGAAATTAAGCAATTAATTTATTACGTTGTTACCTATATTCGTAATTAAGTAATATATTACATACTTACATAATTAAGTAAGTAACTATATTACATAAGTAACTAAGTAACATTTGTTGTTTGTATAATATGAAACTATGATACAATGTAACATTGTTACTTTGTTACATTTGTACTGTGCGGGCTTGTATATGACTGTGTTTTCTTCATGCAGATTAAATAATCGTATATAAATCCCCGGATGTTTTTCCAGTTTGAAATATATCATTATCTTTGTGAAATGCAAGGTATGTTTTTGTATATACAAAAAGCCTTGCGACAGCCGAGCAGTCGAAATCCGTTCGCTTTGCTCACCCATGCAGTTACAGTATAAACAGATAGTATGCAATGAAAGAAAACAAGACGAAAAGTATAGTTATTCGCATGACAGAAGAGGAAAAAGACAAACTGGTTAAACGGGCTAATTCAGTTGGTAAATCCGTTTCTTCATACATCCGTGAAGCGTCTTTACAAGGTAATTTAACTACCAAAACAGACATTCAAACGGTGTATGAACTGAAGAAGATTGGAGCTAATATCAACCAGTTGGTGAAGTATGTGAATATGCTTCCTGTAGATGAAAACATACGGAAATCCTTAATTCGTATGAATGAATACCTTTCGGATATTGACCGTATAAAACAGAATCTTTTATGATAGCAGAGATACAGCCTTCGTTTTCTTCTTCGGCAGTAATGGTACGTAAAGTAGCTTATCAGCTTACGAAGATAGAGCAGGGTGACGCACGGGTATTGTTCACCTCGACAGGTGACGGACTGCAAACCATACCGGAATATATGCAGTTGATAGCAAGAATGAATGAACGGGTAAAACTGCCCTATGCCGAGTTTATCCTTAGCTTATATCCCGGAGAGACGCTTACAGATAAGGAATGGCTTTCGCTGGCCAATGAATACGTCGAACGGATGGGGTACGGCAAATGCTGTTATGCCGTTGTATTGAATACCGATAAAGCTCATCAGCATGTGCATGTCCTTCTGACTACGGTAGACGAAGAAGGAAGAAGCGTTCCTTCAGGCAACAACTTTCGCCGTTCGGAAAAGATTTCCCGTGAACTGGAGCGGAATTTTGGATTGACACCGGTAGAGAACAGTCATTCAGCCAAGACCACTTTAGGGGAATCCCATTATCGTATTTATTATTTTGATGCAGCCATGAAAAAGGCTTTGCGCAGTTATGCTTACCGGGATAAGATTTCGTCCTTGCTACGCCATGCGGATGCCTTGCAGTCTTCCGGAAAACCGATTCATGAGATTACGTTATCCAATGAAGAATGGCGGGTTCTGCTTGGTGATGAGTTATACGATGATCTTTTCAATGTATTGGAAAAAGGAGGATTCTTCAAGCCTTTGCTTAAAGACGAACTGCTTCGTCAGCTTGACCGCGTGTATGCTTTCTCTGAGAATACGGCAGATTTCCGGAAGAATCTGGAGCAGGAAGGGCTGTATATGCGTTTGGTCACAAAGAGAGACAAGTCATATTATGTCTATGGCATGAAAGATACGTCTTTCTATATCAAAGACACCTCTCTTCCCATGAAATACCGTTTCGGGCATATCCGTTTTGGCGGGAAAGGCATGAGTGCAGATGAGCAGAAGCACTATCTTTATGATCATGTATTCATAGCATTGAACGGTTCGGACAGTTACAGGCAATTCAAGGAAAAGTTGGAGCAGGAAGGCATTCAGGTGAGGGAACACATGAATGCGAGCGGTGTATATGGCATATCGTTTGGGATGACCGGCATTGATAGTCCGCAAATGTTCAAGGGGTCTGAGATTTCAGGCAAGCTGACCTACCGGAATATACAGAAACATTTTGACGAGGTGGCAGCAGGGATGTCGCCGCATGTCGATAGGGTAGGGGAGTTCCGTGAAAGGGTGGAACAGGAGTCAAGGTATATGCAGCATGGTCCTGTTCCTTATGTACCTAATGTGGATGTAACGGGTGGAAGCAAGAAACCTGATGAGGATGATTTCATTCCATCCAAGAAAAGGAAGAAACGCAAGAATGAGCAAGGATTTTCCTTGTGACAATGTAAATAACTATAAACTGAAAATACGATGAATTACCGTACTATTCTAAATGATTACAAGCCCATCGAGCAAGGTGACTTCATGCTTAGGTATAAGATAAACGGCAGGAGCTATGTGCTGTTCTCTCCGAAAAAGGATGTGGTGTCCTGCATCGAATTGTATAACTTTTCAGAGATAAATCCCATACAGTTGGCTTTGTTGCTTTCCTATCAGTCCGCTGATGAAATAGAGCAGGATGAGTTTACCTTTGCTGCAAATTGTACGAGGGAACGGATTATTGATTATTTGTTCGATGTGGAGGGAAGTGAGGACTGTGTGAAAATCCGGCATACATCCGGCTTACAGGGTTATCTAATGTATGATCTGGTGAAATTGGATAAGGTCAGAAACCTGTTTCAGTTCGATATCGAGAAGAAAGCATCTCATCTGTTGTTTGACAATCGGTACTGTGCCGCTTCTTTGCGTGGGGATTGCCAAGGCAGCGTCATCCATTTGTGTTGGAATCCTTGTGTGTTCCATTCCATCGAAAAGGGGGGAGAACCGGATGCCCCAGCTTACCTGTTGGCTTCTTCTTCTCCCGTTGTATGCGGTTACGTGCTGAAGCAGATAGAGAAGTGTTTTGCCTCTGTGGAGAAAGCAGAGCGCGTCATCGGCATTCATGTGGGGGATGAGGTATCTGAAGCCTTGGATTTTGTATGTTATTATGTCCGTAGTGTGCAGGATGATTGTACCGTTGTCGTTGAAAGAAAAGGTGGAATGGTCACTTTAGAAATGTTGAACTGGAATCCAGTGCGGTTGGCAAACTTTGTGGCAGCTTTGAATAAAACGGTTGCAGGTCAGATGAAGAAATGCTATCCTGAAATGGATGATGCTTGTGAGGTCAGACCGTTTGCTTGTGTATCTTTTACCCGGAAATCGTTTGTTTATTTTCCGGGCGTGAAGATGTATCAGAAGGTGTTTTTGGAGTCATATATAAGACTCATCAGGCTAAGCGAATTGCATTTATTGTAGTACTAAATCATTTTTCATGAGAATATAGAGGCATTTATGCTTCCTGAGTTGGTAGTATAAAATATTCTATTTTACGCATTTCCTAATTGCATCTCATTTTTGCCGTTTGTTTGTGATGGGGTTTGAGACAGGTTGATGTCTTTCAGCATTTCATCCATCTCAAATATCTTTGCAATGGCAATGAAAGTATTGGAGGATATCTCTGGTTGAAGGCTCTTCAGTAAGTTTTTCGATGGCTGATATCCTTTCATTTTCAGTTCCAGAATGGCATTGAAGTCATCTTTTTGTATGGCATTGATGAATAACTGCTCTTGTTCGTGGGCGATGTCCGGCATATTGACCGTATGCAGACGCTTGCCGAATAGGAGCAGGTTTTTTCCGATAGTATCGGCGTGATCAGCCCTGACACCGCAGTCCTTTGCATATTCCATCCAATGTGATACGGATTCGGCGACTTCTTTAACAATTGCCTTGTGGCTTCGTATGCCCATATTTTCCCCTACTTTTTGCAGGTCTTCTATGGTGAAATTCTCCTGTTTCCCATTCAATGATATCTGGTGGCGGTTCGTCCATTTGCCGCCCGGCGTATAGGAATAGCACAGGTCGTAGGCTGGTGCAAGGCTCCAGTTTCCTTGTTTATCCATCAGGAATGAGAAGTTCTTGGTGTGATCATCATGGTTGCGTGCCATGACGTTGAACACCATTCTTCGGTACAGTTCTTCCTGTTCCTTGTAGGGCAGTCGCATAGAACGCATGATGCGGAACATTTCTTCATAAGAGTGTCGTGCGTCACGGTCGTAATGCGCAAGCCCGGCAAGTGTCTGTACATGGATTTTTTCTCCGTCTGCTTCCCGGTCGAAACGCCGTGTCATGAAATGATGGGAGTCTCCTTCTGTAAGCAGTCGGCATTCGGTCATGTGGATATTGCAGGAAGTAGCCATTTTATAATAGGCGTATTCGATGTTGCCTATTCCTTGGGGATTGTCTGTAATCTGCGTATGTTCACTGTATGTGCCGCCGTCGAATTTGAGCAGCCAATAACCGAAGCCTTCCGGTGCTTTTACCTGTCCCGAACGTACCACACCCGTTGTGTCGTTATAGGCGATGATGGATTTGGGCTTGGCACCTCCGGCAGAGGTCCCGACTTTCAGAATGTCAAGCATTGTTCTGTCCTGCTGGTGCAGTTGTGCCTGAAATTTTGCCCTGTCTGTAAATACGGATTTGGCAAGTTCTGTCAGTTCTTCTACATGAAGGATGCTGGATTCTTCCATTCCCTCAATGTGCTGGCTGGGTTCAAACTCCAATGCGCCCATCGCGCGTTTCCCAGTGTAACACAACCTGTCGAGCTGGGTGATTTCTTCTTCTGCCAATCCTCTGCTGGCAAACCATTCATTGATGATTTGGTTCCCGAATGTATCTGGCAGCGCATCGGCAACCAGTCCCGGAAGTCCTTTGAAACAGTTGTTCCTGTTTTCCAAAAACTGGTAGGGCGTTCCTTTGTAATTGCCTGTGGGCATGACAATCGGAGCGATGTCAAGGCCGCTTCGTATGAAGCTACGCTCATAATCGAACAAGGCTGTTCCGGTGCTTTCGTCCCAAGAAAGCGAACCGACCGCTTTACCCCATAGTTTGATGTCTACTATCAACTCATTCATTGTTGTTGTCTTTTGTATGGCGTACTCGGTGGCGTTTCTTCCCCTGCATCCGTTTCAGTTCAATCGGGCTTATCTTCGTTTCCGGAACTAACAGTTCCAGATTCTCCAGCAGTCCCAATTCCCGGATGACGCAAAGGAACAGCAGCATTGAGACGGGCTTGCCCTTCTCAATGTTGGCTACGGTCAATATGCTCATGCCTGCCCGTTCAGCAAGTTCTCCCTGCGTCATGTTCTGCTTGATGCGAATGTCTTTCAGGCGATGGCCTATCTTAGCCAATACCGCCGGGTTGCTCATTTCTTGCCACATATACTGTTCTTTTCATGCAAAGATAAGAAATAATATATGCAAATGCAAGTATTATGTGTGATATTCATCTATAATCTATATAAACGTATATATAAAGATTTCCATTATTTTATTTAGAAGCTGTTTTGATTTCATTCGATAAATCTGTTAAGCATGATTTGGATGAATGCAATCTGTACCATAGCTTCTGCGGTTTCAGCAAGGAATTCATAATCGATGGTCAGCCTTCTGAAGTTTTCCAGCCATGAGAAAGAGCGTTCCACAATCCAGCGTTTGGGCAGTACCTGAAATTTGGACGGACATTCGTCCGGTCTGAGTACGACCTCCAATATCCATCCGAATTTCTTCTTGACCCAATCAGCCAAATCTCCCCTGTAGCCTCCATCCGCCAATATTTTAACCAAGCGCGGAAATTTATAAGCGAGTTTTTCTATGGCTTGTGGGGCGCCCTTGCTGTCATGCAGGTTGGCTTCATGGATTGTGACGGTTAACGGAAGGCCAAGCGTATCGACTATGATGTGCTCTTTCTGTCCCTTGATTTTCTTGTTCCCGTCTATACCACGTTCAGAATCAACATGATGGGAAGTCTTTACGCTTCTGGAATCCATGATGCCAAGACTGGGACTTTCCTCCCGTCCCGCCTGTTTACGGATAAGGGAGTGCAAGGCATCCATCACCTCTTCAAACACACCTTCAAGCTTCCACTTGCGGAAGTAGTAATAGACGGTTTGCCAAGGGGCGAAGTCAGAAGGAAGCATACGCCACTGGCAGCCGGTCTTGTTGATATAAAGGATGGCATTCATTATCTCTTTAAGCGGATGTTTTCGGTTCCTCGCTTGCGGCTCTAAAATATTTTTTATAACTTGCCACTGTTTTTCAGTCAGGTCGGTTGGATACTGTGTCATAACTTTATTGTTTGGTACCTTTAAAGATATAACATTTTTCCAATTGACCGACTGATTTGAGAGATGAAGATGTTTATAACATTATTCTTGAATCAATTCAAAACAGTTTCTTATTCATTTGCTTGATTTCAGTTCAATGCCGTTTCTCCGTAATATCCGGTAAACGGTTCCTGCACTTCCGATATGCAGTATTTTCTGTATTTGCCGGATGGGAGTCCCTGTTTGGTAGAGCTTGATGCAGCTTTCCTGCTTGGCGACATTGTTCTTGTTGATGGTGGCTTTCCGTCCGAATTTCACCCCCTTTTCTTTGGCTATCCTTCTTCCTTCCTGTGTCCTTTCCACAATCAGGTCTCGTTCAAATTGGGCGAAGGCTCCCAATACGTTGGTGATGAGTTGCCCAGTGGCTCCTTCGGTGCTGATGTTGTCTTGCAGCGAGACGAAATGAATGCCTTTGTCCTTGAACCCGTCAAGCAGCATGAGTATATTCCGTAAAGAGCGTCCGAGGCGGTCTAGCTTATAGACTATGAGGGTATCCCCCTGCCTGATGAATGACAAGCAGGCATCCAGTTCCGGGCGGCTTCCTATGCGTCCGGACAGCTTTTCCGAAAATATCTTTTCGCATCCTGCGGCTTTCAAGGCTTCAATCTGCATGTCGAGATTCTGCTCTTTAGTTGATACACGTGCATAACCGATTCTCATAAATCCCTTATCTTATAACAGGTTGGTAATGGCCGTAGCGGGTATTTCCAGTTTGGAGAAAGCGAACATTTTCTTTCCCAGATCTTTCAGAGAAGCTCCGATATGATAAATGTCCGTATCGTCAATAATTAGGAAGCGGTCGTGGCTGCCCCGATAGATTCTGATGTTAATCGGCGGATATTGGTCATTGTGCCGGTCAAGGTCAAGCTGAAGCTGTGGCGTGATTCGTTGCGTGTAGATGACCGCTGACACACCTGCATTGCGTTTGCTTAACATAAGCAGTACGGCTTCATCCACGTAGTTGTCTATTAGAAGAAGCTCCCTCTTGGCGGTTTTTATCAAATCTGTAGCGAACTTATAAGCATCAAATATCTGTCCGTTGTAGAATATGCCTTCTACCGGAGGCAGGGAAGTGCGTACAAAGAAGTCTATCTTTTCAGAATGTTGGGATACTGTTTTTTCGAGTTGTTCAATACGCTGGTTTATAGCATATCCTTTAAACATATAGTCTTTAAGAATAGCGTTAGCCCATCGTCTGAACTCAACGCCTCTCTTTGATTTCACTCTGAAACCTACAGATATGACCATATCAAGATTGTAATGCTCAGTCTGATAAACTTTGCCATCAGCAGCAGTTGTCGCAAATTTTGCGACAACTGGAACATTGTCCAGCTCTTCTTTAAGAGCATTATTGATATGCTTGCCTATTGTTTTGATGTCACGGTCAAAAAGTTCGGCAAGTTGCGAACGGTTAAGCCAGACATTGTCTCCCTCTAAACGCACTTCTAATTTTAGCGATTCATCGGGTTGGTATAATATGATTTCTCCTTGGTTCTCCATGCTGGTGTTCCTGTTTTATTATTACGCTGCAAACGTAATGAATAGAAACGGATTTTCCAAGTTTTTCTCAATTAGTTTCGCCTAATCCATTGTTTCTCTTTTATTTTAATAAAACAGAAACAATATGATGCGTTGTTTGTAAGTGGAATGTTAGTGTGATGAACATTCTTTGTCCTCGAAACCGATAACTTTATAGCTAAGGTTAGATAGAGGATAAACATATTATAACTATTTTTATATGTGAATAGATAACGGCCATTAATTTATGGTGATTCAGTTTGTTCATTTCACTTGTATAATCTCTTTCAGGTTAGTTGTATATTGCCGGGTAATATGCTCGCACTTCAGGTGCCAGCTTTTACCGTTTCCTTGCACGGCAACCTTGACCGTGTTGTAACCGTTCTTCCGGTTGATGGCATCTATGGCAGCGGCCAAACGTGCCTGTTTCTCCCGGTCAATGGTGTCAAACAGGTTGGTCTGTATGGCAGAATCCGGGCAGATGTCCCAAACAATGACCCCTGCTTTTTTGTATAGGTATGTGTTCCCTTTTCGCCATTCTGACCGGAGTGCTCTAACTGCGGATGCTGCCAACTCCTGTTGGTCGTTGGTAGGAACTGGAAACGTAACGGTTCTGTTGATGGCATGTGACGGTAAGTCCATACGGAATCGGCTGGTGTAAGCGAATACGGTCATTGAAGAGCAACAACTTTTCTGTTCTTTCAATTTGCGTGAGCAGGATGCGGCAAAATTGGCTACTGCTTCTTCTACTTGGGTGAGTTCGGAAAGTCCTTGGTCTGCAAAACTGCGGCTGGTGCAGATGCTCTTCTTTTGCGGCAGTTCCTCGATATCTATGCAGCTTATTCCTTGCAGTTCTTTCCATGTCCTGACACCGGTTACGGTCAGCATCTTCCGTACCCAACTTTCGTTCTTCTGCGTAAAGTCCCATGCCGTCCGGATGCCGTGATAATTCAGTTTCTCTGCGTGTTTCCTTCCGATTCCCCATACATCGGCAATATCGAATCCTTGTAAAGCCTTGATGCGTTTTTCTTCCGAATCAATCAGACATACCCCTTCATACCCTTTATATTTCTTTCCGTATTTGCTGGCCACCTTCGCCAATGTTTTTGTTTGGGCTATTCCCATAGTGACGGGTATGCCCGTTCCTCTTCCAATAGTTGCTACAATCTTTTTTCCGTAAGTATGCAATGCTTCCCCGTTTCCGAACCCGTTGAGGTCAATGAAGGCTTCATCGATGGAATATTGGGTGAGTTCTGGGGAAAAATCGGAGAGCAGCATCATGACGCGGCGGCTCATATCTCCGTACAGGGTGTAGTTGCTGCTGAATACCGCCACCTTATTTGTTTCCAACAGGTTTCTTATTTGATAAAATGGTGTCCCCATTGCAATGCCTAAAGCTTTGGCTTCGTTGCTTCGGGCGATGACGCATCCGTCATTGTTGCTTAAAACAACGACAGGTGCATTACGGAGATTGGGGTTGAATACCCTTTCGCATGAGCAGTAGAAGTTGTTGCAGTCAATAAGCCCTATCATATTTATCTATGTAGCTGCCGTTTGATGTTATAGGTAAGCACGCCCCAGATGATGAAATCGTTTTCATCCGTGACTTTTATAGGCGGATATTCGTCATTGGCAGGAATAAGCCAAAGGCAGCTTCCGTCCGGTTCCAGTTTTACTTTCTTCAAGGTAAATTCACCGTCAATATAGGCGACCACTATATCCCCTTCCTGCGGGTCGATGGCTTTGTCAATGACCAACAGGTCTCCGTCATCAATCCCGCAGCCTTTCATTGAATCACCTACCGCACGTGCATAGAAGGTGGTAGCCGGATGCCGTATTAGTTCTTGGTTCAGGTCGATACTGTCCGACATGTAATCCTGGGCCGGGGATGGAAATCCGGCACGGATGCCTTGGTCTGCGAACAGTAGTTCCAGTTCACTGCTCAAATCTGCGGAATAAAGAATCAGTTTCATGCTTTGAAGCCCTTTCTTTGCATATCTTCCCTTGCTAGTTCAATTTCAGTCTGTGAGAGTTTGGGTAGTTTTACGGTATCGGGGCTTTCGCTCTGATATGCCTTCACTTCGTCTATCAACAGTTGCCAGTCGTACAGGAATTCTTCAGAACATCCGTTTTTCCGGTATATTTCCTTGGCAGCTTCTAATATCTCAGGCGCACAACGGTCATCCCCTTGGAATACGACAGCAGGGATGTCGCCATTGATACAGTCTCTTAACAATCGTAGCTGATCTTTCATCTTGAATCAGTTTTTGATGGTATCTAACTTGCTTATGCTCTTTATAAACTCTTTTGATGGCTTGAATGCAGGAATATTATGTGCCGGCACAAGGATGGTTGTGTTCTTTGAGATATTGCGGGCTGTTTTTGTCGCACGGCGTTTGATGATAAAGCTGCCGAATCCACGGAGATATACATCTTCTCCTTGTGCCAATGATTCTTTTAGTTCCGTCATCAGGCTTTCAATGATGGTCAAGACGGTTCGTTTGTCTATGCCGGTCTTGTTTGAAATTTCTTGTGTCAATTCTGCTTTGGTCATTGCATTTCATTTTTTGTTGGGATGCAAAGATAGTAATTTCTTCCATGTCTTATGTCCTGATCCTTGTTTACAGTCTTAATTCTGTTTCTGTTAGGTCATTATCTATTTGAAGTGAAAGAAGTCTGTCGGCTTTCCATGTATGTTCATTGCTAACTGTTTCTTACTCCATTCTGTTCCGCTCCTTTCCATTTTTCTCCTGCTCTCCTGTTTTGGGGAAGTCTATCCCCAATCCGTGGAAGCCTTTTTCAATCGGCAAATTTCTGATGTGAGGTGAAAATGAAAAATCCCGGTTTGCCTTTGCTGAGGAAAAAATAACGATGAAGGCTTAGCTTCCCAACATTTTTTCCTATCAGGATTTTTCGCATTTCCCCTTTTCCATCCGCTTGTTCTTGCCGTAGAAAAAGGCTCATAAACTCGGATGGGGCATAAATCGCTTCAAAAAAAAGTCGGCTGAGAGGAAAAGACCGGAACGGAAGATTTCAGAAAAAGGTCTTTAAATCTGGCTGAAGCATAAATCAAGTTTAATTTTTTAATTCTTTGCGTATGAAATGGATTGATAGAATGGTAGAAAAGGTGACAAGATGCAGCACACCGTTGAATACATCTTTCAAGATGGGTGTTCATGCGGTGGTCTGCCGAAGCGGTCTGCCTGATTATGTGTGTGTGAATGTTGACGGGATTGACTGGTTCAGTTTCGATTTTTGGCTGAAGGAGCTTGTGATTGAATCATCTTGCCAATGTCCTTACAATATCGTAGATGCGTTTGATATGCTGTATGATGATGTGCATGTGACCGTTAAAAATGAATAAGCGATGATACCGAAAGATTTTTCAGGGTTATACGACCGGCTGTCTTATACGCATGGGCGTGAGGATGTGTTCCGTGATTTTTTGGATGTTTCTCTTTTCATGTTGTCCGGTGGTACATATCGGGAAGATTACGATAGGCTTTCAATTTCTTATAAAGAAAATGAAATGGAGATTTTTATACAGATGCTGCACTCCGTTGCCATTCATTCGGAGGGTTTCAATGATGTGTTGGGGGATGTATTTATGGAGCATATCAGCCACGGGCATCACGGGCAGTTTTTCACTCCGATACATATTTCTGACCTTATGGCGGTTGCGTCTGGCTGTGAGGCGTTGCGGCGTGGTCAGTCGGTGTATGACCCGTGTTGCGGTTCCGGCAGGATGCTTTTGTCAGCAGTCAAGGCAAGCACGAAGTCTGATGTTTCAAACAGACCTTTCTGTTATGGTTCGGACATTGATTTGAATTGTGTGAAGATGGCGGCGGTCAATTTGTTGATGAACACGATACCGGGTGAAGTCGCTTGGATGGGTGCGCTGACATTGGAGCATTGGCGGAGTTATAAGGTTGAGCTTGTTTCTGTGTGTGGCGTATGGTTGCCGTTGTTGTCTGTATGCGGTGCTGGAGATACTTCTTTGATTACCCGTATTCAGAATACGCCTCAGGTGAAAACGGCAAAAGGCATGGGGCAGTTACAGTTGTCTTTTGATTTTTGATGGCGGTTCGGAGGCTGAATAGTAAAAGTTAGCCTCCGAATGTTTTTATGAGCCGATTCAATGAAATTCATTTTGTGATTTTGTTTTCTCTTGAATAATTCATATATTTGCATTACTATAATTATAGTTTTAGTTAATGCGCATATAGCATTATAAATTACAATATATTTATATTTAATGTATGATAGATTTTTATGAATATTCCGTTCCTGAGCTGGTCAGGCTCTTGGGTTCCCGTTTCAAGGATTATAGAATGAGGGCTGGTATGACGCAGAAAGAGGTGGCAGAACAGTCCGGTATAACGGTAACGACAATTCACAAGTTCGAGACCGGAATATCTACCAACATCTCATTAGGGACGTTTCTGTTGCTGCTTAAAACCATTGAGCGAATTGGGGCAATCGATGAATTGTTGCCGGAATTGCCGGAATCTCCCTACTTGTATGTCAAGGATAAGAAAGTACAACGTATTCGTCATAAAAAGGATAAAAAGGAAAGCAAATGAAGGAACCGTTAAAGATATTTTTGTGGGGGAAAGAAATAGGTCGCCTTGTATGGGACAGCCGAATGAATAACAGTTATTTCACTTATAACCCCGATTTCTTAAAGGAAGGGGTCGAAATAGCTCCATTGACAGCATCGGTCAAAGGTGTGAAAGGGCGTTTCCCTGTATATGGGGAAAGCGACAGGAAGTACCAGAAACTGCCTCCGTTTCTAGCTGATTCTTTGCCTGATGATTGGGGAAACCAGTTGTTTGAACGATGGCGTATCGATAACAAGCTATCCAATGCGGATATTACACCTCTTGAAAAATTGTCTTTTATAGGGAAAAGGGGAATGGGGGCATTAGAGTTCGTTCCGGATGTTTCCCGTGCATCCGTGAAAGAGCGGATAGACATTCCTTCATTGGTGGAGCTTGCCAGAAGAATTTTTACGGAAAGGGAAAACGCACGTATCTTGCCGGAAGAATCATTGACCATGCAGTCCCTTATAGCAGTTGGCACATCGGCAGGCGGTAGGCAACCGAAAGCGATTCTGGCGGTTAACCGGGAAAATGGGGAAATCCGTTCCGGGCAGATTGCCGGTCTGAAAGGATATGATTATTGTATCTTGAAATTCGGAGACCCGCAGCGTTGTTCCGCTGAGTTGGAAATGGCATATTATGAAATGTGCCGTTATGCCGGTATTGACATAATGGAATCACGTCTGTTGGAAGTGGACGGAGAGAAACATTTTCTGACTAAACGCTTCGACCGTGAAGGTGAGGAAAAGTTACATACGCAGACGCTTGCCGCGCTTTGTCCCGGCACAGACAGTTATGAAAAACTTTTGGGTGTTTGCAGGAAAATGCGTTTGCCAGAGAAGGATGCAGAAGAGGTGTTCAGAAGGATGGTGTTCAATATATTGGCAAACAATACGGATGACCACGACAAAAATTTCTCTTTCGTAATGGACAAGCAAGGACGATGGAGGCTTTCTCCGGCTTATGATATGACGTTCATCTTCAATACTGGGGGGTATCAGCCGCAGGAGGAAAGATGTTTTATGGTACGTGGCAAGTTGGTTGGCATCACCCGACAGGACGCACTTGATTTTGCAAAAGACAATGGCATCCGCCGTGCGGAATCCATTATGAATGATGTGGTGGAAGCAATCAAGTCTTTTAAGGATATTGCGGCTGGTTATGGAGTGAAGGAGGAATGGATCGGGCGCATAGATTCATGCCTGTCCCAACATCTTGCCGGATGAGGCTGCTTGCCCGATAAAGAAAATGTTGGCGGTGATTTTTCTCTGGTGGTGGATAACCATACAGTCCATGTGAGGATAGAACAGGCTTATAAAGGTAATTATCACTTGTTGGCTTCAGTTGATGGGCGTGAACTGAAGTATATTTTCCGGACAGGAACAGAAACGCATGGACATATAGAAAGGAAGGGAATTGCCGGACTTTCTTCTGAAGACATCCTGCAAATGGTAAGAACGTATATTATGCCTAAATTGGAGAAGATGTAAGTTATCGCCTCTTGTATGGCAACCGCAGGAAAACGGTTGGTTGTGCTGTTATGTTGTATGATAATTTGAGTTGCTTATGAATACTGTTCAGAACCGATGTGGTATGCAGCCGAGGGAACTGCTGAAACTGGCTGTTTCCGGATATTTTCAGGTGTTGAAAATATCAAAGGGAAGTGACGGACTTTATGTATTGAAGCGGATGTGTCAGTACTTATATCCGGCGTGGGAGACAGTTTCTTCTTCCGCAGACCGGAAGGACTTGCTGTTTGACATAGAACTTTTCTCAAATACGTCTATGGTGCTTATGGCATCCGAAAAATTATCTCAGGCTGATTTTGATAATATGAAGAAAGCCGGGTTGCGTGTGTTGCGCAAAGCGGACGGAAAAGATTTACAGGTGAAGGAATATGTGCAAAAGTCCCGTAGCTGGCGGATTCTTGAACGGTTTAAATCGGTCAACCAAAGAGAATCATGGCTGGCTTCCGAACTTTATGATCATATGACGGTGCTTGTAAATTGATGCGGAGGCTTTATGGCGTGTCAAAGCCTGAAAGCTGTTTTTCTGTATGGGCTTTGATAGCTTTCATCTGTTCCTTGATTTCTTCCTTAGAATAGCGTTTGAATTGCTTGCGCTTGTAGATGGTAGCAAGTCGTTGTGCTTACGGAAGGGAAGAAGAATAAGATAATAGCAAAGGACACCCTGACTGTCAGATCGAGCAACCAGAATAAATCAGAAAGAACCGAAATAGTGACAGTAAAGCCTCCCTCAAAGCAAAGCTGCAAAATATAATGATACTCAAGAGGCAGTCACTCATACAAGCGAAATAAAGAAAGAATGGACCAGTTATAGAGATATTGTAATAAAAAATCTGCAAACAGAGAACATCATTTTAAATAAATGCTTATCTTTGTAAGCATAAGGTGCCCTATAAAGTATCGGTGACAACTCTACTGGTTTGTCATTTTCTCCTAGTAATAGGAAACTTTATAGCAACAAACTAAAGGGATAAAATAAAGAAGTCAACAGACTTCAGGCTTAACGTAAAATAAAAATAGTCAACCTTTTTTAGGCTAGGGCAATAGGGGGAATCCGAAAATCCTTAACAGAGTAGGAGTTAATTTAAACTAAAAAAGCAATGAAGATTAAGTCTAAGTTGTACATTAGAAGCGTTAGAACTTCTTCTGGTGCGTAAAACAATGAATGAGGGTGTATCAAAATTGGAATCAACTTTCATTTTTGTCATCCTGAGTGCCCATTTCCTGCGGAACCCCCATTCGATTATGACAAATTATAAATTCGTCATTGGTAGCGCAAGCGAAGGATCTTGAAAACAGAAGCTTATGTATACGAGATTCTTCGCATGCTCAGGATGACATTACTTTTTGATAGTCGTTTTTTTGATACAGCTTTCTCTTATAATTTGATTTTAAAAAACAATATTATGAGTCATAAAAATATAGTAAGATTTGAGCCGTATTATAATTCATGGATAATTATGGATGATGAAGCTGAGGTCTATGAAGTAGAACTTAGCAAAGATTTCAATCCACAAGACTATCCAGAATACAATTTTATTACACCTGGGTATAAAATAGAAAATGCATGCTCTGTTCCCATATTTGTACAAATATTATTAACGGAAAGTTGTAATTATAGATGCCCTAAATGTCCTGTCGTTATTAGTCCACGCAAAATAGATGAGTTATCAATATCAGAGATAATAAATTTAATAGACTATTGCGCAGAAAAAGGTGTGATGTGTATCAGGTTAAGTGGTGGAGAGGCTACGCGTCATAAGTATTTTTCTGAAATCGTGGATTATATTCGTCAAAGAGGTATGAAATGCTCCTTATTGTCAAACTGCAAAATCATTAATGACGACATTAAGGATGCACTTAGTAAAATGTGCTATATTCAGACACATCTTGACAGTGCCGACAAGGATGTATTTAACTATTTAACAGGCGGTGACAATTTTGATTCTTTCCTAAATAGTCTTGAATATCTAAAAAGCCAAAAAGTGCAGGTCAACGCTGCTGCAACTTTGCAGAAGGAAAATTTGGAAGGTTTCAAGGAAATTATAGATCTTTGCTCTAAATATCATTTGACTTTGCGAATTGGAGCGTGTTACAATGATGGTAAAAGTAATACGTTGCATATGTGGTATGATTACTATAACTCTATTGTCAAACCTTTTGCGAAAGAATGGCCAAAGTTGAAAGCGTATGCAAAAGATCTTGGTACTACTGTATATTGTTTTTTAGACAAGGAACTGGTAGACGGTAGTGTTGAAGACCCAATGTCAGTGATAAGCCCATGGGGACGCTCATATATAGTCATTGACAGCGAAGGCAGTATTTATCCCTATTCATTGCTGTTGAATCAGGATTGTAAACTGGGGAATATTAGGAAAGATGATTTAATAGATGTATGGAAGAATGCAGAATTACTGAAAAGGTTACGCTCTATTAACAAGAAATCTATCGGATGTAAAGATTGCAGGGTCGATTGTGTTTATGCAAATACTTTTTTCTCATACTCCTATTTGGGAGACTTCGGGGGTGTTTTGCCCCATAGCGACTGTAGTATAAGAAATTTTAAGATATAGAAATGATTAATCAAAAAGACTTTTTAATAAATCTTTGCAAACAATTTGATGAGACTTCAATTGAGTATATCAATTTCGATAGTGTTTTGAAGGATTTGGACGAATGGAGTTCATTAGTAGGTTTATCTGTGTTGGCTATGATACAAGATGAATATGGTATTAGATTATTCTATAAAGACATAGAAAACATAAGGACAATAAAGGATTTATATGATTTGGTTTGCAAAAAGTTAAAAGAAGATGATTAGTAATTGTCTTATTGGAAAGCGTATTTTGGTTTTGGGAGCGACTTCGGACATAGGTATGCAATTGGTAAAATCGATATCCAACAACAAACCTAAAGAAGTTATTGCCTTAGGAAGAAACAAAATACGATTAGAAGCAATGAATTTTTCCAATGTAACCATTTGTCAATGCGACTTGGGTAGTGAAAAGGATGTGGATACTTTTTTAGACTCCTGTCCCTTTTTGGATGGGCTGGTTATCTCAGTCGGACATGTACATATTCGTCCTATAAAAAACGAAGAACGAGAATCCATTATGGGTTTCGCAATAGAGCATTGGGTGAATATAGCAAATACAATAGCAAAATTAACCCGAAAGAAATTGTTAGCAAAAGGTGCTTCAATTGTATTTGTAAATTCTATCAGTGGAATTCAAACTGCATATGTTGGCGGAAGTTTGTACTCATCCATGAAAGGCGCAATATCTGGTTTGTCCATGAATTTGGCAAAAGAATTGGCATATCATGGAATCCGTTCAAACTGTATATGCGCAGGAATAATTGATACGGAAAAATTTCGTGAAATGTTCTCTGATGACAAGATACTCTCTCTTAAAGAAATGCATCCCTTGAAACGGTTAGGATCCCCTTCTGACATAGCCAATGCTGTGATTTTCCTTCTGTCAGATTTATCTTCATGGATTACAGGAATTAACTTAAAGATAGATGGAGGTTATACATTATGATAAACAAAGCATTTATAAAAGATATCTCTGTGTATTTACCGCCAACAATTCTTAAGAATAAGGATTTTGAACAGATGAATAGCAAATGGACATCCGACAAGATATATTCCAAAATCGGTGTTAAAAGTCGTCATGTAGTGACCGATGATGAAACAAGTTTGTCCATCTCTCTGCAGGCATGTAAGAATCTTATAGAAAAGAATAGTGATATAGTAGACAATATAGACTATATTTTATATACGACTCTTAACTATGAGCATTTTATGCTTGTTTCGTCTGCAATAATACAGAGTCGCTTGAACTTAAGCAAACAATGTTGTGCAATTGATTTAAAATTGTCATGTACAGGTTATCTTCAAGCTTTATCCATAGCAAAATCTCTTATAATTTCAAATCAAGCATCAAATGTTTTATTGGTTACAGCTGATACCTATTCAAAAATAATTGCGCCAGAAGACATAGGAACACGTTCCGTATTTGGTGATGCAGCTACAGCAACTTTGATCAGCAATAAAGGAGAGGCCGAAATCATGAAGTTTTCCTTTGGAACTGATGGTAAAGGATCTGAAAATCACATTGCCAGAACACATTGCTTATCAGAGGCTTTTCCAGATAAACATTTGAAAGATTTGGATAGTGGAAGAATATTTAACAAAGAGAATTTCTATATGGTCGGAGGAGAAATCTTTGAGTTTGTGGCAAAGGAAATCCCTTCTTTTTACAATACGATATTAGAGACGAATCAACTTCTGCCTCAAGATATCAGATTGAATATATTCCATCAGGCAAATTCATATATGCTTTCTTATTTGAGAAAAAAAATAGACATTCCAGAGGATAAGTTCTATATAGATATGATGCATGTTGGGAATACCTCTACCTCATCAATTCCAATTGCGCTTAATAACATATTAAGGAAAGATGAGTACAAGGGGAATATACTCTTGTGCTCCTTTGGAGGTGGGTACACTTGGGGAGGTAACGTAATTAAATTGTAGCATGGTATAATGAAGACAGTATTAATCATTCCATCCTGGTATATGGATTCGCAGTCTCCTTCGGCTGGTACTTTTTTCAAAGAACAAGCATTACTGATAAAGAATGATTTTCAATTGGTCATGTTTTTTCAAGAACGATTTTTTTGTTCTGCGGAAGAATTGGAACATTTTGAATATAATATACGGGTTGATTCGAATCAGGAAATTCCAACATATATCGGTGTTTTTCCACAGAGCAAACAGATAAGTGCCGATAAAAATTATTATGCTCAAGTGAAGGCACTTAGTGCTTGTTTGCAGAAAATAAATAATGATGGATTTTCAATTGACATCATCCATGCTCAGGCAACTTTTCCTGCAGGGGTGCTGGCACTATATCTACATGAGAGGTTTAGCATACCTTTTTTTATCACAGAACATTTTGGACCATTTAATGTAGACTTTTTGCATAGTCAACTGTGGAAGACCAAGATGATCAATGCCTTGGAAAAGGCAAATGTGGTGTATTGTGTGAGCAAATTTCTACGCCAACAGTTGTTGATGCAAAATGTAAAATGCGATCCAATCGTGATAGGAAATTTTGTTGATGACAGACTATTCACTATCAATGACAAATATAATAAGACTGAAATAATAAGAATTCTTCATATTGCATACTACCCAGGGTATATTAAAGATGAGTCCACCTTGTTTAAGGCATTGGCAATAGTTCGTGATAAAGGGTATGATATGCAGTTGACATTTGTAGGGGGGGGAGAACCAAAAGGTGGTTTTGTTTCCAATAATCCTTTTTCTCTTTTAGTAAAAGAATATGGCTTTGAAAGGCAGGCAATAATATATGGCGGTGCATCAAGGGGAAAGATAAGCGAACTGATGAAAAATTGCGACATGTATGTATCTTCTTCTATTTCAGAAACTTTTGGGATTTCTATGTGCGAGGCAATGCTATCTGGGAAGCCCGTAGTCATTACCGAGAATGGAGGCTCTTCAGAATACGCAACCCCCCAAAACTCAGTTGTGGTAGAAATCCACAATCCAGAGGCTTTGGCAAATGCCATTATTGATGTTCATAAAAATTATAGTTCATTCTCCCCATATTTCATGCGAAAAACCATTGTGGAGAAATATGGACATGAGAATTTCAGAAAGCTTTTAGTTAATAGTTACAACAAAGCTCTTGAAAAATGACAGAAGATATTTTTATTTCACCTCACCCAGATGATATAGTTTACAGCTGTTTCGGTGCTTTTCATGAGAGCGAAAAGCCGTATCTATTAACAGTGTTCAGTAGAAGCAAATATATGTCTGACAACAATCTTTTTTGGGACGAAGAAAAAGTTACTAAAATAAGGGTAAAAGAAGATAGATTGTTTGCTAATATGTATAAAGCTGGATATTCTTGTCTCGATTTCCCAGATTCGTCTTTAACATTGAACAATATAAAAGAAGTGACACTTTATCGGAATCCTAATTTGTTGCTAATAAAAAAGCGACTGATTGATTTCCTGTCAAGAAGGAACGACTACAACTTATTTATTCCAATAGGGAATGGGTGGCATAATGACCACAGGGATATTCACAAAATCATGATGGCTATGCATAAAGAGAACAATATTCATTGCAACCGACTTTATTTGTATGAGGACATGCCGTATTATTCAGAAACGAGTCCGTCCTTTTCGTTGACAGATTATCTTAAGTCTGAAGGATTACAAAATGCCACTCTCATTCGGCATGAGATAGATTTTACGGAACTAAAAAACATTTGGATGGAAAGATATAATATATATAAGTCGCAATACGACAGAAATGAGTTTTGTAAAATTATGCAATACAAATACAGTCATAAAGTCAACCGGTTACAAGAAATTATATGGGAAATTTGCTGATAAAAAAACAAGAAATATCTGAGGACATGCTTTCAGCTATTGATACATTTATGCAGGATTCTAATTTTTTGTGGAGTGATATGTCAACTTTAAAATATCTCTTGCATGTACTTAATGCATCAGGAAGTCATCAAATTTTGGTTTATGATGGTGACGCAATCATTGGTTGTAATTTTTTTGTTTATGCTCCGGCAAGAATAAACAAAAAAACAACAACAATAGCATGGAGTAATTCTACGTTTTTAAGTCCTTCCTACAGAAAATACGTTGGACTAGATTTGTTCTTTTCTGTCTATAATAGTAAGAATGTGATGGGATTTGGTGTGACAGATATCAATTTCAAATTGCTATCGTTGGCGAGTGCTAATTTTATCGCTACGTCCCATGGCTTTAGATTACGTAATGATCTTTATGATGATACTCAACCGTCTTCGTCTCTGACATATCCACCTGATTTATTTATAAAAGGAAAACACTTTAAAAAAGTAAATAAGGCTTCGGAAATACGTGCACCTAAAGATGGATCATGGAATAGGGATATGGTTGTTGATTTCATCAGGGATACAAATTTTATTAACAAACGTTTTTTCAAGACGCCTTGGAAATATATGATATATAGGATGAATATGAATGATGCGCCCGTTGATGACCTATATTTTGCATGTAGAATTAGGAAAAATAGAGGTGTACAAACCTTATTTTTAGTTGATTATAGGTTTAAAAATGATAAAGTGCAAGGGATGAATGATGTTATTGAAGCACTTTATCAACTTAGTGTTATCAACAACATTAAGGAGTGTATGATTTTTTCTACCTTAAGTACTCAATTATACACAAAAAGGGGTAAATTAGAAAAATTTGGAGAAGAGGTACATATCATATCTAATATTAAAAATATCAATCCTGAATCTGTTATGATCACTCCAGCGGATTCAGATTGCGATTTAATTCCTTTAAACTTATGCAACAAAATTTCCCAGTAGAGAAAATAGTAAATAGCATTAGGAATGCATATGGTTCAAATTTTTACAAACGATTTTGGGCTAATTGCCCACAAGTACAAATGGATTATATCACATACGAGGATTTCTTAAAAATTCCATTCACCAAAAAGGAATTTTTAAGAAGTGTTCCATCATATGATTATCTCGCAACTCCAAGAAGTAAAGTACGTCGTATTCATTCTTCAAGCGGAACACAGGGTATCGCCACATTATCGTTCTATTCTGATAAGGATATAGAAAAGTGGGCAGAGCATCTAAGTCGTGTCTTTACAATGGCTCATCTCGTTCCTGGTGATGTTTTTCAGATAATTGTAGGATATGGACTTTTTTCAGGAGGTTTAGGATTCGAATTTGCAGCGGAAAAATATGGATTATCCGTCATTCCAATTGGAATAGGAAATACCGAACGGCAAATCCAGTTCTTGGTAGATAATCAGGTAAATGGAATTATTACGATATCTAGCTATTTACCAATTTTAGCCTCTGCTATTGACAGTCTAGGAATAGACCCAAGACGCGATTTGTGCCTAAAGTCTATCTTGATAGGTGCAGAACCATTTAACGAACAGACAAGGAATAAATTGGAGATATTTTTCGGTGTAAAGATATACAGTGTGTATGGCATGTCGGAGTTGGAAGGACCTGGAATAGCTTCGGAATGTGAAGATCACACGGGGATGCATTTGTTTACGGATTCATATTTCGCAGAAATTATAGATCCACAGACAGGTGAATTGCTTCCTTATGGAGAAGAAGGGGAACTGGTATTGACTACCTTAGATAGAGAATGTATGCCGCTTATACGCTATCGAACAGGGGATATTACAAGGTTTGTTGGAAAGGAATGTCACTGTGGCTTTGATTTCATTAAAATTGCAAATGTGAAAAGAAGGATTGATGACATGATAATAGTCAGAGGTGTTAATATATATCCATTTCAAATCGAAAATGTTGTTGCAGAATTTCCATCGATATTTCAGTCTTTTCAATGCGTAATCGAATCCGACGATAGATTTACTGTCCGAGTGGCATTATTGCATGAGGAGGAAGTCGATAGAAATGTAATTGAAATGGCTTTGTCTAAACGCCTAAAAGAAGTTCTCTTATTGAAACCTACTATTGAATGGAAAAGCACCTCATTCTTTATGGCGCAAGAGGGGAAAGCAATTCGTATAATAGACAATCGTAAGTTTTAATATAAAATGGCAAAGTACTGATATAATCAATTTGTAAATGTTTGTGATTTTTAATGGTAGTAATATGACTTTTAAAGCATTGATAGCTGTGAGACCTGATTCTCAAAGGGTAGTAAATAAAAATATTCGTCCGTTTGCGCACAGTTCCCTTCTGGAAATTAAAATTCAGCAGTTGCTTAAGATAAAAGAACTTGATGGGGTTGTTGTAAATTCTAATGACAGGAACATGTTAGCAATTGCAAAAAAATACGGTTGCGAAATTATAGAAAGGAATCAATATTATGCGAGTAACTCTGTTTGCATGAGCGAGGTCTATGAGAATATGGCCAATAATATTGATTGCGATGTTGTAATATATTCCAATTGCACAAATCCTTTAATTAGGACAGAAACGATAAGGCGGTGTATAGAGTTGTATATAGAGAATGGTTCTTATGATTCTGTAAATACAGCTAATTCTGTGAAGAAATTTCTGTTTTTAAATAATTCCCCCGTCAATTACAAACTGACAGAACAGCCTCGAAGTCAAGATCTCCCTCCCATCACGTCACTTAATTTTGCTGTAAACGTGATAAGTAAAAAACATATGATTAAATATAAAAATATTGTTGGTCATAATCCATATCTATATTTGGTGGACGATATGGAGGGTTTAGATATTGACACCCCATTAGATTTTGAAATTGCAGAGTATTTATTTAAAAAATATGGAAATGACTAATCAACCACAAAGAGTTTGTGTTACAGGGTCTGTTTATGTATTATTCCTCTACTTCTTGATTACAGAAGATGATCAATTGGACAAGACTTTCTATTATATAACAGATTCCATACAAAGCCAATTTAAGGGCAAACTTCAGAATTGCTATGTGTTGAATCATGAAGAAATTAAATATAAGAATAAAGTCTTTACAGTCATTTGGAGACTGTTTGTGGAAATTTTTAAATGGAGTTTTTTAAAGGACGCTGATTTTTATGGGTTAGATTATTATTGGTTTATTCCTTATAAGGGAAGATTTCATTATATTGAAGATGCACCTGAGATTTTCAAAATATCATCGTTGCCCAATAAAAGTCCAGATAGATGTAGAAAATATTGGGCTCAAAAAAATAAGCTGACGAAGGTATTTTTAAATTTTATATACGGACCTTATTATATGAACTATGTTGCCTCTTCAAAACAAGTTCAAAGCGTGTATAAGACTGTTGCAGGAGATGAGGCTTCCTGGTTAGATAAAAGCAAGTGCATAGATATTGATATACATAAATTATGGAAAGAATCATCGCAGTATAAGAAGCAATGGATTTTAGACCAATTTTCTATTGATAATAGTGATATGGGGATTATCAACAGTCGAAGCGTTGTCCTTTTTACGCAGTCATTTTATGATGACAAGTTTATTTCAGAAGATGAGCATTATGAAATCTACAAGAGAATTATTACTAAATATCCTTCACATACAATTATAATAAAGACACACCCACGCGATACATTCAAATACGAAAAGTATTTCGACATTCCTGTTTTTAGGAAAGTGGTACCTTCGCAACTGTTGATGTGTTTGGGCGCCAAATTTAAAATTGCTGCTACTATTTCGTCATCTGCCGTTAGAGATTTGCCTTCTACGGTTAAAGTAGACTGGTATGGAAATGAGGTCAGCGACAATTTAATAAAAATTCTAGGACATCAGTCTTTGAATCTATAATTATAGCTTTGTATCAAAAACAGTTGGATTTGGGAAAAGAAGGTGATGAAGCTTTGAAAGGTGCTGCAATAGATTCTGGATGGATCCTTAAGAAAGTCATAAATGAAGATAAGCGTAGGTTTGAAACGAAAAAGAAATGTTTGGTGCGGATGTATAGATGGAACGTGGACTCTTCATCTTGATTGGTAAGCAGTCAAAAAATGGCTATTGATTAAAATGAATTACTTCGCTGCCAACCAAATTTATAGAATTATGTATAGCAGTGAAGATCTTGAAAGGTTTTACTTTCAGTACCAGAACGAGGCTTTGCCTCATGGAGAATCTCTCCAATCGTTTTGTGTTAAGATTATAACACTTTCCAGAAATGGTTTAAGGATACTCGAAAAAAAGTAGTTGAAGTGTAAGCATTCGATAAACTACAGTCATTAAATATCTATATAATGATAGCGACTGTTACTATTGGATTCATAGTGACAGTCGCTATAGTTTTGTTGAACCTGTATGTTGACGTTGTGGTTAGTTGGCGGATTCTACAGTTTGTTTGGTCAACAGGCTCTCCGGATGTTGCAGTTTCCATTTGTGCGGAAGAAGGTTAAGCAGTTCCGTTGAAGTTCAGGTTGACGGTGCTCCTGAGATTACCCATGAGGAAAAGACTAAGGCCGGTGGCCAGCCTAAGCCTGTATCAAGAAGCAGTAATGACAATCCTGTCCGCATATGGATTGACATTCGTATCAGTAATGGATTACACTTGTCCCAAAAGAATTTAATCTATCAGGATTTAGTCCGGATGATAGAGAATCTGGAGGGTTTATGCGAGTGTTACCGGTCTGAATCATTTTTATTATGTGCGTGACTTTACCGATATGCGTTATAAGCACAGCCGTGTGTTGTCCATCATCCGTGAACGGCTTCACCGGGAACCCTGTGACGGGAATGTCTTTATTGTCATGTCGCGAAATCGAAGAATAGTCCGTATGTTTTTATTTGTCAATCATTCATACATCCTGTTCGAAAAGAAGTATGTCGCTGGCTACCAGTTTATTAAAGTGGAACGGGGCGGATGCCGTTTATCGGATTGACTGGGAATATGTGGTTCTGATACTGGAAAATCCTATAGATAAAATATTAAAACCAGATAATTAATATGTTTGTTTGCTTGCGGTTTTGCGATTATTTTAGAACCTTTATATCTGTAAATCAAAGATTTAAGCATGATCGAACTGCAACATATAATAGACTCAAAAAGGGAATTGTTGAGTAGGGAAACCTACTCACGGAACCCTATAAACCTGAGTTTTGGATAAGAAATAGGTCTGAAAATTAGTTAGAATGCTCCATTATAAGTATCTTTATAGTGTAAAAATCAAATGGATAGCATATAATTATGAGCATTATAACACGCAGTAAAATTACGGAAATTTTCTGTATTGCAGATGATTTCTGCAAAGAATTGGATAAAAATGCAGCCGATTTCCGTTTGTCGGCAGATTCATCACGCCCGAAGCGGAGCCGGAAATGCACTATGAGCGAGAGTGAAATCATCACTATCCTCATTTGCTTTCACATGGGACAGTTTTGTAATTTTAAACATTATTACCTTAATTACGTGTCGACTTCCATCGCTTCGGATTTCCCCGATTTATTGCCCTACAGCCGTTGAGCACAGGTTCGTTATTCCCTTGCTGATGTTCATCCGCCTGATAGGATTCGGCTCATGTACCGGCATAAGCTTTGTGGATTCCACCAAGATCGCTGTCTGCCATAACAAGCGTATTACCACTAACAAAGTGTTCAAAGGCATGGCGGAAGTCGGCAAAAGCACATGGGGTGTTTTTACGGCTTTAAACTCCATCTGGTCTGCAATGACCGTGGCGAACTGTTGAATTTCTGCCTGACAAAAGGCAATGTGGATGACAGAAATCCGGAAGTGTTCAACACTTTGAGCCGCAAGCTTTTCGGGGATTTGTTCGCGGACAAGGGGTATATATCAAAAAAGCTGTTTGACGCGCTCTGGAATGATGTGGCATACATTTGGTGACAGGCATCAAGAGTAACATGAAGAACCAACTGATGGGCATGCGGGAGAAAATCCTTTTTCGCAAACGCTCTGTCATAGAAACCATCAATGATGAATTGAAAAACATCTGCCAGATTGAACATTCGATGCATCGTGGAAAAGCGAACTTTCTGATGAATCTTATCTCTGGAATTGCCGCATATTGCCTGTTTGACAAGAAGCCGTCCACACACAAATATCATATTGTTCCCACCCACCCCTTTAATAGGTAGGGCTGCATACAGCCTGTGATGACCCGTTAGACCCCTTACATGTAAGGGAGAGCGGTAGCGTCTGCCGTGCCTTTTGATTTCGGTAGGGCTTCGTAGGGCTGAAGGATTTCCTTGACTGCTCTGGGAGCGGTTCTTCCTCTTCTTTTTCCGGTGTGCTTCATGGTAGCTATCTGCATTGTCGGCAGTGCTTTCTTTTCGTTTCCAAACCGGATGTGTGGCTTGTGTATCTCTACGGTAATCGGTGTGCCTTTTCTGATGTGTTTCAGGTGGTGCTTCATTGTTGCGCCAGACTTTTATTGTCAGTAATGGAATATTCCCCGTCCCTCCCTTTTTAATGATATGCAAAAGCAGAACTCCGCTTGCCTTATCTGCTGAATCGCATTCTTGCCGAACCTGATACTGGATTTCCCCCCCCCCTTTTTACCTGCTATCTTTTAGAGGAAGTCGAATCATTTTTCCTTGTGCAAATTTCGTATGACGCTAACCCTTCAGGTTTAGGGGCGATTCACAAATACCGTTCTTCTATTTGACTGAAATCTTCCTTCCCTGTAGGTCTGTAGGTGAAGCGTATTTAAGCACAAATTATTTGCTGCCATCTTAACCAATAAATCCACTCAAAATCTTCCTTTTTTAAGGATAAAAAAGCGTATTTCAAATGGATTTCTTGGTGTACCCTAAAGCCGTCATCCGGTGTTTGCACTGTAAAAATAATTTATTAACTTCTAAAAATTACAGTTATGAAAAAGTTGGAAAATTCATTCGCAGTATCAGGTTTCATCGGTAAGGATGCAGAAATCATCAATTTTGAGAAGGCAAGCGTAGCCAGATTCGCTGTAGCTATCAGCAGACCGGAGAGAGACGGGAAATATGTTTCTTCATTCGTTAATGTGGAAGCATGGCGTAATAATGAAGCCATTGATACCTTTGAGGTGCTGAAGAAAGGCACGCTGATTACTGTAGAGGGATTCTTCAAACCCGAAGAATGGTTTGATCAGGAAACGAAGAGAAAGCGGAACCGCATCGTTTTTGCAGGTGTCAAGTTCTATCCTACTCCTGAAAAAGAGGAGGAAGAAGTACCCGCTCCCAAAAAACGGGCATCCAGAAGGAAGAAATAATCCTTCAGCCTTACGAAGCGGCTTCAAGCCGCTTTTCTTTTTGCACGGCGGACGAAAACGGTTTGCGTGTCCGCATCGATGTCCCACCCACCCTGTAGCGGAATGGCTGTCCCGTGTAAATGACATGTACAGTTCCGCTCACTGGCTCACGGAACTGTATATGCCATCCGGGAGGAACAGACGGAAAGACGGTGTCCGGATGTTCCTCTTCAGAGCTAAGGCTATAGCCTTAACAACTTCCGATGCCCTTTCCGTACACGGCCATTCCTGATGTCTGTTCCGGCAGCCCGTTGTCTGACCCCTTGAAAGCTGTCTGTCAGCTTTCCATATAATTAGTGTTGGTATGGGTTTCTTTCCCGGCATCTGATTCCGTTTCAATCATTTCATTTCCCATTCCGTCCCGTCCTTTTCCTTGTCTCTCTTGCACTCCCGTTTTGGGCAGTCCACCCCATCCGTGAAAGCCTTTTCCCATCGGCAAATTTCTGATGTGAGGGGAGAATGAAAAATTCCGTCAGAGCCTTTGCTTCAGGAAAAATAACGATGAAGCCTAACGATGAAGCCCTTGCCTTCCCAACATTTTTCCCTTTCAAAATTTTTCGTATTTCCCCTTTTCCATCCGTTTGTTTTGCCGTAGGAAAAGGCTCATAAACTCGGATGGGGCATGAATCGCTTCAAAAAAAAGTCGGCTGAGAGGAAAAGGACGGGACGGAAGTTTTTCAGAAAAAGGTCTTTAAATCTGGCTGAAGCATAAATCAAGTTTAATTTTTTAATTCTTTGCGTATGATACAGATAACAGATTCGATGCTGGGTGCATTTGCTTCCGCTTCTTTGTATTCCAAAGAGGGAAAGGGGTTTGAGGCTACTGTAATTGCCAAGTTTTTCATGCCGTTCACTTCTGCCGTGTGGCTTGTTACCGAAGCGGAGAGACAAGAGGATGGGGATTGGATTTTCTTTGGGTATTGCCATATCCTTGAATGGGAATGGGGGTATTTCACCCTTTCTGAGATTGCGGAACTGGAATTGCACGGGATTACGGCTGAGGTGGATTGTGAATTGCCGGAGGGTCAGACGGTCGGGGATTGTCTGAAGTCCATTTTTGCAGGAGAAAAATTTTTAGCGTGTTGAATTTTTAAATGTGGTGTTATGGCTAATTGGTGTTCAACGGATTATTTGTTTGTAGGTGATACAGAGGATGCACGCAGGTTATTGGCTGATTTGGAACAGGCTGTGAGCGTCGATAGTTGGTTAGCTTATGTGAGGAAATCCTTGTTGCCTGAATCATGCGGTACGGATATTCCGTGTAGAGGTGAGGTGTCTTATCTTGGTGATGAACTGCATGAGTTCAGTAATGGGCTTGTGGGAGTCCGGATTTCAACAGAAACCGCTTGGTGCGCTTGTGAGGAACTGATGCAAAAGATTGCTGACAGATACGCGCTGCATCCATATTATTATACTGAAGAGCCGGGTCTGGGCATTTTCCAGACGAACGATGCGGAAGGTGTATTTTTCTCTGCCAGATACATGGTGGATAGTGAGAGCAAAGGATGTGAGTACTTTGAGGATTTTGAAGATGTAGCTTCTGTAATCAGGAAGATGACAGGCATTGAGGTAAGTCAATTTGAAGATGTGGAACCGATGCTTGCCAAATGGAACGAACATTCGTTCTTGTTGGTGCATGAAATTGAGATTGTGTAACTGATAATTCAAGGGTAGGGTATTCCCTACCCTGCTAAGAACTGTTATCTTATGATTTACGAAACGAATTGTACGCTGCTGACCATCCAGGAATGGCGATGCCTTATGTGCCGTTCAAGACGCTGCTCTTACAGGCTCCTTGTCAATCGCATCAAAAAGGAGCTTCCTCATGTCTATGAGTCTTTGGCATTGCAGTTTCCCAACCCTTATGCCGACCGGTGCAGACAGACGGACACCCACTATATCTTGGTACATTCGGCGATAGAGTATTTTTTCCGAAAGTGATGAATCATTAATTCAAGTTTCGCAAGTTGAACTTGCGAAACTTGAATAAGTTATCCATCAGTCAGGAACATTTCAGCGGACTGAGCATGTACGTGCCTTTAAGCAGGTGGAAAGGAAACTGCGAATACAGTTACTATTTCAATAATTTGGAATGGTCAGGGATTTATGAATGACGGAACTGGACATGATAATCAAAGCGGCATGTTCTGGATGACACACGAAAGGATGGCGGACACATATCCGGCCTCACATAGTTTCAGACGTACTTCCTTTGTCATCACGCACACTTTTTTCCTGACGGTGGCTTCCGTAAATCCGTACATGTCAGCCATCTCTTTGGCTGTATATCCATTCTTCATACTGACGAAGACCTTTTTGTCCAGTTCACCTAACCTTTCAAGCACTTCATCGGTAATCGTATGGATGGCTTCCACATCCAGTTTGGAGAATACCGTCGGGTTATTATCCGCGATGTTCACCACCATGCGCCATATTTCCTCGTCGTCCAACGACACAATGTTATGGCAACTCTCCACCATCCGGTAGAAATCCAATATGCGTTTGGCTATGACGGCATAAAGCAAACCTTTTATTGTATGCCGTTTTTCGTCATGGTTCCCGATGATTTTCCCCGCATTGTCCCATACGTACATCCACAGGTTTTGTGACAGTTCGGATGCGGCCTCCTTACTGCCCGTCCGCGAATAGAATAGCCCGAAAGCCCACTTCGCATACTTGCCGTAAAGACGTGTGAATGCTGCCGTATCCATGTTTTCCGCAATGGCAGAAAGCAGTTGGAAATCATCTTCTTCCTTATCTTGTCCTAAAGCCGAAACATCCATAATATTTATATTTTTGGACGATGCAAAATTAGCCATACAGTGTGACACTCGTGTTACGTGCCAGTAACATTTATAATAAAAGGTAAAATTCATAGGGAAAGACCTAAAAAGTATCGCATTAAGCCTTTTCAACGCAAAATCGGGTAACACTCGCCCCGTCCGCTACGAATTACATATAGGAAGCAATCCTTTAATGATATAAGAAGTTGATATTTCATTAAACGACCCTTTTACAATTATGCGTTACAACAAAGAAAAAGCACTGGTCCGGGGCAAGAAAAAAGACAAGGCATTTGTCCGCATCTTCGGCGGAATATTTGTGCTGGTGGGCATCATCCTGTTTACCGTCTGTATCTTCATCTATACCAGCGGTCACACATTCAAAGCAGAAGCTACACCTGTGCAGGCAGTTATCCTGGCCATGCGTGGGGCAAATCACGAATCGCTGGGCACACCGGTGGTGGAATACACAGTCGGCGGAAAGACCTATACTTCCACGCTCAATCTGTCTTCATCGTCCATGCATCCGGGCAAGCAGATTACAGTCTATTACCGCAATGGCAATCCCCAAGAGGTGCGTTATCTGGATGATAACAACTGGATTATCGGCCTATTGCTGGCCATGGCGTTCGTGTTTGCCGATATGGGACTGGCTTTTATTCTGGTAAGGCGGAAACACCGGCAGAAAATAGCCCGCTTGCTTGCTACCGGCGATACAGTGGAAGCGGAGATAACAGGCATCCGTGAAGATGACAACCAAAGCATGAACGGACGGCATCCCATCATCGTGAGTTGCCGTTATGTGGCATCCGACGGGCGGATATACCTGTTTCACAGCGGTTCTTTCTGGTATGAGAGTTACGAGATAGATCCCAAAAGAAAGGTGCGTGTCTATGTTGACCGCAATAATCCTTTCAATTATTATGTGGATGTTGACAGTGTGGTGGGATGAGAACGGAAAAAAACGTGTTTAAGGCAAATTATCCTTGGCAACCAGCATCAGTTCGCCCGCTTTCTTCATCAGCGTTTCTTCGGATACATCCGCTCCTTCCATAAAGATAACCAAGAGATGGTCGCCCACCAAAGCAAAAACGTTCAGCACACGCCGTCCTCCTGCCTCTGCGCAGGCTAAGGTGTAGTAGGTAATCCATCTCTTGTCTTTCAGCGTCAGCTCCAGGTAGTCCTGCGTTTCATAGATGTCAGGGTGCTCCCGGAACAGGTGGTCCTTGTAACGCATCAGCCTGCCCAGCAACGAAGCCATGGCAAAGGGCGTGGCCTGGTTGAGGGGTGTGCTGCGTGCTGATGTCAGTCTGAATCCTTGTATTCCGACGGAGGCATACAACACTCCGAAACGTTCCACGCCGCCGGCTATCCGTGTCACTGCATCCGTAGCAAGGGTGTCTCTGTCGGACACTGCTTCTATAGTTGCGTAGTAGAACATTGTTGTCTTGTCTACCCTCAAGGTATCCGGATTCACGCCCGACGCTTTCAGGCGGATTTCAGCGGCAGCTGTCGCGCAGGCACCTCCCAAGGTGAGCAGCGGCCAATATCCTCCGCCCTCTATCTGCATCGTGTCTTTCAATACCGGGGAAAGGATGCAAAGGCCCGTGCGTGGCGCAAACCCTTTCAACAGCTTTTGCAGCTTTGGTTTCAGGTCGGCGTTCATGTCGTAGATGAACTCATCCAGCCTGTCGCGATAGCTTTCTGGAATCATCAGCATGCTGGTCGTCCTTGTGTGTGTCAATCCCTGTGTGCCCCACACCACAAACATGGGACGTTTGCATTTGTCGGTAAAGCGCCAGGAAGACGTCCAGTCTTCATATCCGTCCTCGTCGGTATAACTCCATCTGTTATTTCCGGGGAGGTATTCGTGCAATTCCGTGGCATAAGCATTGTAGTAGCTGAAACCGGGCGGGAGGTTCAGATCGGAAACCAGCACGTAAGCCTCAAACCTGTTGTATATTATGTAGCCGAATGCTGTTACTAAGACCATGACAAAAGCAACGATAGCCGATGGAAGCCACCTCCATTTGCGACGGCTACGGAACACCCGTTGCCCCCTCTCCTGGTGTCTGAGTATCGCTTCGCCAATGTTTCCCACGTTTGTGCCCTGCCTCTTTAGTTTTTCCAAGCTGTTGACAAACGTCTTGTCCTCCTCATAGAATTGGCGGACAAGGAGGTGCGTATATAAGTAGAACTTGTACGGATGGTCGCGGTCCACGAAAACGGGCACGCGGCTTCCCACCTCAATCAGTCCCAACAGCCCCGCCTGCGAGCCGTTGAGCTGTTCCTTAACCTTCCATTTCCGACCGCCGGGCAGGGTGAATTCATAGACTGCCACGAAAGCCTCTCCGCCTTCCTCGACATCTATCTCTTTCTGGATGGCCGTGACGACGGCTTCGGCCTGGATGCCATGCCCTATCAGCTTCCGCTTCTCCCTCAGGATGCCCAGCAGGGAATAGGCGATGTAGCCTGTCACCACCAGACAGATTATACCCGCCCAGCAACTCCCGATGCCTTGGAAGCCATGCAGGAAAAGATTTACTATTCCCGACCCGCTGAACACTCCGGCAAGCAGCAATCCACCCGCTATGGCAACCAGCCACCAGCACAATTCCCGCTTTAAGATTCGCCGGTACGCCTCTTTCCGTATGTCTGTATCGTTCCTCATACCGCTATCAGTTATTTGGGGAGCGAATGTAACGAATGGATGTTTCGTTTCGGTTACGAATCTGTGTAATTGTTTGAAGCCCTCAAAAGCGGACGGCCGGGAATAAAATTTTCCCGTTTAATGTTTATTAACGCAAAATCGGGTAACACTCGCCCCGTCCGCTACGAATTACATATAGGAAGCA
>ENA-ORMR01000294-ORMR01000294.1-human-gut-metagenome-genome-assembly--contig:-NODE-294-length-55378-cov-8.704915_pt1 | contig 55378 bp, 59 predicted proteins | sample MGYA00242107_ERZ509003 | MGnify/ENA primary metagenome ERZ509003 (study PRJEB26280, sample SAMEA2338699) | human gut metagenome | biome: human gut; feature: human-associated habitat; material: faeces...
GTGAATCTAATAGTATTACTATTTCTATGGCTAGAAAAGGTACTCCAATAGATGATTCACCAATTGAGAGCTGGCACTCTCTCCTTAAAAAGGAAACTTTGTATAACAATAATATCACATCTTTAGAAAATTACATAGAATTAGTTGAAGAATGGATAGAATTTTATAATACAACTAGAATTAAAGGGAAAAGTGTTAATAAGAAGAAGAAACATCCTAAAAATAACAAATAAAGACAAGCTTTATTTGAATAAATATTATAATTACATAATAAAAAATCAAGGGTCTAGATGAAACTCACTTCGTTCGCCCTTGATTTTTATTTTTTGTAAAAGTCTTTTTTTATGATGTCTCCTAATTGGGGTTCACATCAAATCATAAGTTCTTTTTTTATTTAAAACATTTACGTAAAATCATTCTCTTTTCAACATCTGTTTCCATTTTATCTTGACTATAGTATAATAGCTTACCATTTAAAATATCAACTGCTTTTGGAAAGTCGAAAACAGATAAACCTTTTTCAAAATCAATATAGATTTCATGTCCTAACAAAGAGTAATAGAAATAATCATCATCTAGTATTAAGTATTCAGATATATCAGGATGTTCTTTTAAATAGGTTTGCATTTCTATTTCTTTATTTTTATTAATACATGGTAGTACATCATCTATCATAATTCCATATGTCTGTAAAGTTTTTACATAGTCACGGTAAAAGTCGCTTTCTAAGTAATCTACTTTTCCCTCTAATACAGGATAACGACTGGCTGTGGTAGCAACTACTTTGGCATTTGTTTCTTCTATGATAGAAGATAAAACACCAACACATTCTGGATCTACAAATTCACTTTGATAAGAGTTAATGACTCCATCAAAATCTAAAAATATTACTTTCATTTTTCTCCCCTCTTTTTCAAGAACTGTATTTTATCACAATTTTTGAAAAAAGCAACTTTTGTTGCTAAATTGAAAATAACTCCATACTACTTTCACATTCATCGGAAAACAAATTACTCATATCATAAGCAATACGATATTTATAATGATCTAGATAACAATAAAGCGCAATTTGTCGTTTGGTATTATATAAAAACGTTGCTGCTGTAATATCTGGATATTTAGTATCTAAGATTGAAGTTTTAGGTGTTTTACCTCGATATTGTAATATATTTAAGATATCTTTTTCATCGACACGACGATAGTTTAATGAATATTTTTTTAGAAATTCTAATGATTTTTGTAGGCGAAATTTAGAGTTAGAACCCCTTTTCGCAAGTGGTAATCCAACTTCTGTTGTAAAGTGATTGGAATGGGCGAATTTATCATTGATTTCAATCACAGAGCGAATATCTAGACGATATTCAATGGAAACAGAACGTTTGGCATTGGTATCAGTGATATTTAAGTTATAACCACTTGCTGCATCTTGATTGTCAAATAAAGCCAGTACTTCTTCCATGTTTCTAGCATCTACTACTCTTCTTAAGATAAACCAAGCAGGAATACCAATATGATTCATGTGTTTTACGAAGATAGAGTTACCTGTAAAAATCATGCCATGACTATTCCAACAAAAGTTACCACCAGCTAAGGAATCCGTGGAAAAAAAGTCACATAGATATCCATAATCAGTTTGATATTTTACTAAAGCTGTATTATCTAGATGGTAGTTTCCATCTTCGTTATGACCACCGACGATTTCATGATTATGATTTTTGACGATAATATCAGTACATGAGTCATGATAAGTATATATTTCTTTACATAGGTATAAAAGATAGTCATCTCTTTTTACTTCTGCTCCATCTGCTCTACCATATACTTCTTCTAATAGATCGGCATATTTTTCTTCTAATTTCTTTTTTACAATTAAGAAACGATCGCAAATATCTTCATCTTTCCATAATTCTTGAATAAATTCTATTTCTGATTGAATGGTTTTACGGAAGGATTTTCCCATTTGCATGCCTCTTTCATATAAAGTACCAGAAACTGCCATGATTTTTAATCTTTGATTCATAGTATCACCTATCGTTATTATACATGAATTCCAGAACTCTGTAAATTTAATTTCTGAGTATTTGACAGTTACTCATAGACAGCAAGTAAAGGAAATGTAAGAATGACAGTGGTTCCTACTCCTTGTTTGGAATGGTATTCTATAGTACCTTGATGTTTCTTTACAATTTCTGTGGATAAACCAACTCCTAGTCCGGTTCCATGTTCTTTGGTTGTAAAAAATGGTTCAGCAATCTTTTTTAAATTCTCATCGGAGATTCCTTCTCCATTATCTTTAATATAAATCATTAATTTGTGTTGATCTACTTTGGTATGGATATGGAGTTTACCATGTTCTTTCATAGCTTCTACTGCATTTTTAAATAGATTAATCAGAACTTGGTTTAACCGGTAATAATCGCCCATCATATAGTATTCTCTATCATCTAATGAAGCATCTAGTTCAATTCTTTTCTGCTTTAAAATGGGTTTAAAATTATGAATGACTTCTTCTAATAATAAATTCATATCCATTTCTTCGGAATTAATTTTGACATGACTGGTTGCTAGAAAGTCTTGTATTAAGACTAAAGTTCTCTCTATTTCCTCTTTTATAATTGGAATATATTTCTTACTATGTTCTGGATTGTTCACATCAAACATGTCTAAATATCCCTTACATACAGCAATAGGATTTTTGATTTCATGAGTGATTTTAAAAAGACTATTTTGAAATTGTTTTTGTTTTTCAATTTCTTTTAATGAGATATGAAAGTTGACAATTTCACTTTCTTTATCAATAAATCGACATGCTAGATAAGTAACAATGAAGGTTGCAATCATTAATATAGGCATTTGTATTCCTGCCATTTCTGATAGTTTTCCAGTATACATCATATAAAATAGAGTTGTAAATACATTTAATAGTAAAAAGTAAAGCATCATGTTTTTACGACGTAATTTTTTATAGTGATAACACTCATAAATTAGAAAATAGAGAATATAAATACCAATAAAGATATAAACTGATTTCTGATAATAAGCAGTTTGAATCGATAATAGAATAAAACTATAGATAAAAGAACAGACAGTACGATGTTTTTGATATGCCAAAAAAAGAGGAATGGTTATAAAAAACATCGTCGACATTGGGAAATATGGCATTCCAAAGCGAATACATAAATAAAGAGATGAAATTAAAACAAAATCTAAAAATAAATCATACTCCTTTTTTCCTGTATTACTTGTTTGTACTAAATAAAATAAATACAGTAACATAGGAAAAATAATAAACACAAAATTTAATACTAATCCTTCAAACAAATTCATACAAATCCCCTTTCTTTCATTAACAGGATATCAATGATATTTGTCGAATCTTGTCGAAAAAGCACAAAAAAAGTGATATTTTATCACTTTAACGCATCAATATATTTTTTAATATGGGTTGTATCAGGTCCTAAGATGATTTTTAATTGGTTCTCAATCTCGACAATTCCCTGTGCTCCCAGTTTTTGAATTCCCTCTTTATTGACTTTATCTACATCTTTGACATTGACAATAAATCGTGACTTATGGAATTCATAATCGATAATATTGTCTTTTCCTCCTAAGTAATTTACTAATTTATTTACTTCCATTTTAAAATCTTTTTTCTTAGAACGCGTAATGGCAATTCCAATAATAATTAATATAATTAAAATTATAAGATATTGTATCCAGTTTTCCATTCTATCACCGAATTCATTATACTACATTTCAAATTCAAATTGCAATGAAATCGATATTTTTTTGTCATATTGAAACAGTTTTGTTGTAACAAAAGAAAAATTAGTGTAATATGAAATAAGGTGATGTTGAATGAAAAACATTTCGAAATATAAAGTAGATAAAGGTGTTTTAATTCCAATGATTTTGTTTGCCATTATCAGTGTAATTACGATATATAGTGCCCAGAGTTTACTTGGGCCGGATATGCAGAATCTGGCTTTAAAACAGGTGATATGGTATGTCATTGGGTTTGCTCTTGCCTACTTTATTATGTTTATTGGAAATGATTTTATATATCGGAATATATGGATTTTATATGGCATTGGAGTTCTATCTCTATTTGGGTTATTCTTCTTTGGTACATCGATTAATGATGCCAAATGTTGGTATACCTTACCATGGAATTTAGGAACCATTCAACCGAGTGAATTTATGAAGATTATTTTAATTATGACACTTGGATCGATGATTCAGAAATTCAATGAGAATTTTGATAATCCGAGTGTGATGGAAGAGTTTAAATTTCTAATTAAAGTAGGAATTGTCGTAGGAATACCAAGTATTTTAACATTCTTACAACCAGATACTGGAGTTGTATTAATCTATTTATTAATTACTGTAGTAATGTTATTTATTTCAGGAATTCGCTATCGTTGGTTTGCTCTATTATTTGGAATTTGTGCCTTTTTTGTAGCAATTATTCTAGGTATCTATTTTATGAATCAAGATTTATTTGTTAAAATTTTTGGAACAAGTTTCTTCTTACGTGTAGATAGATTACTTGATTGGTCTAATAAGAGTGGATATCAATTAGAAAATGGAATTAGTGCGATTGGTAGTGCAGGATTATTTGGGCATGGTTTTAACAATACACCAGTATATTTTCCAGAACCACAAACCGATTTTATATTTGCTGTATTTGGTAGTAATTTTGGATTTATTGGTTCTCTTGCTCTCATCTCACTTCTCATTTTCTTTAATGTAAAACTAATTATGATTGCTATTAAAAATAATTCTAATATCAATAAATATGTGATTGGTGGAATTGTAGGAATGTTAATTTATCAACAATTCCAAAATATAGGAATGACCATTGGTCTAATGCCAATTACTGGAATTACCCTACCATTTATTAGTTATGGTGGTTCTAGTCTTCTTAGTTATATGATTATGGTTGGTATTATCTTCAATATTTCAAACGAAACATTACGTTATACCAATTAGTCAATCGTACAAAGGGAGTTATCCCTTTTTTTGTGTCATCAAAATAAAAAGAACTAATCTTGACTTAGTTCTTCTTGATATAAAGATTTATAATATGGATTCGTTTTTAACAATTCTTGATGTGTACCATCTCCTACAATCTTTCCTTGATCAATGACAATAATACGATGACATTCTTTAATTGTAGATAAACGATGAGCAATAATTAAGACTGTATATTCTGAACTAAGATTATGAATTGCTTTTGTAATGGATGCCTGCGTTCGATTATCTAAAGCACTTGTTGCCTCGTCAAATAAAATAATTTCGCTTTTCTTTAAGAGTGCTCTAGCAATCGATAATCGCTGCCTTTCTCCTCCGGACAAATTGACACCACCTTCACCAATCATTGTGTCATATTGATTTGGAAGTGACTCTATAAACTCATCTAAGCATGCAATCTTACATACTTTTTTCATTTCTTCATCCGTTAAATCCTCCTTTACTAACTGTAAGTTTTCGCGAATCGTCATGTGAAAAATATAGGGATTTTGAGGAATCATTGTAATATTATTGTGAAAACTTGTCTCATCAAAATTACGAATATCATCGCCATCAATTTGAATCACTCCTTGATTCACTTGATAATTTCTTGTTAATAATTGAAAAATAGTGCTCTTACCAGCTCCAGTTTTTCCAACAATTGCTACTGTTTCATTTGGGTGAATTGTCATATTATAATCTTTTAAAATATCTCTATCCGTATATCGAAAAGTAACATTTTTAAACTCAATGAAACCATCAAATTTACTTGCTTTTTGGGTGCCAAACTGTTCTCTAGGAAAATTAGTATGATAAATAATTTCGTACATACGTTGTGCCATAATTTTTACTTCCAATAAAATTTCTTTGAGACGAACACAATGAGTAACTAGTTGTCTTGGTCGTGAACGATACATATAAATAACAATAAAATTAGCTAGAGAAAGCATGTTATGGGAAACAAAATAAACACCTAATATTAAAACAACAACAAGAAATATTTCTGACGCTATATTATTAAAACGATAATACTTTTCCATCACTACATCCGATTGATAATCAATCATTTTCTCTTGTTCTAACTTCTCATCAACCTTGTTTAAAAACAATGATTTCAAATTCAGTAATTTAATATCACGAATTCCTCGTACCATTTCTGTTAAAGTAGAAGAAGTCTGATCCCCTACCTCATTTCTCTTCTTTCGCCATTCTGCTTTCTTTTTAGCTGCTTTTACCCCAATGATATAAAGAATTAAAAATAAGATAAAGAATAATAGACCAATAAGTGGATTAATTACCATGATATAAATACAAACACCTATATCTGCAATCATATAAGTAATAATATTACGAATATTATTCATCAAAGATGCGATTCTAGCTGGATCACGATTAATGCGGTTAATAAATTCCCCACTGCCATGAGAATCAAACACTTTTGTTTCTATCAGCAATGTTTCTTTGGACAATCTGTAAGACATATTTTTTACGATACTTTGATATACTTTAGAATAAGTCACATTGTATATCCATAGTAAAACATTGACTGCCATCATAATAATTAAAACAATAATTCCAAGTCGAATTGCTTGTTGAAATAAAGATGTTCCAATCGCTGCTAGAATATTAGATTCGATAATCGGAATAATCGCATTGATAGCACTATAAATAATACCACAAATAATAATTACTAGAAGATATATCTTATATGGTTTTAAAAAACCACATAAGAATTTCCAATAATTTATCTTTTCTTTTTTCATATAACTCCCTCCCCTATTTTAATCCGAAAAAAAAGAAAGATTCAAAAGAACATATACAATCTTTCTCTGTTTTCTCTAAGTCCTCTATAACTATATTATATCATTGTTGGATTATAACTGTCAAATAACATCATATCTTACTTTTATTCACAAATGTAAGAATTAAGTCAGATAACATTAATAAAGTAAGGATAACGGTAACTGGGACAGGTACACGCTTTATTACACCTTCTAACAATGGCTTTAATACATAAATAAAAATAATAGATCCTACTCCCCAGATAAGACTTTTACTAAGGGAAATATACTTTCCAATAGATAATACTTCTTTACTATAATCCCAGAATACGACGTGAAATATCTTTTCTATTAGAACACCACCTATCCATTCTAGAAGTGTTAAAACAAGAGTAATGATCATAAATGTAATAAGTGTTTCTACCCATCTAGATAAATGAAGATGAGAAAATAAATAATTAGAAATAAGAATAACTAGTACAATACCAAGTCCATAAATAGGAGTCCATGGTCCATACAAAATACCACTTGTAAATTTACTATTTACGAAAAAGGAACGAATTGTTTCTAATAGAAATCCTAATATAGAATATATTAAAAATGTATTTAAATAATACATAAAAATCACCACTTTTAGTATGGTGATTTTTTATTGTTTTATTCTAAAGTACAATGGCAAACAGATTACCTGAACCTTTATTGACTAGTTTAGAGAGTGTTGATTGTAATTTAAATCTTACATTATCTGGAAGTAAAGAAATTTTAGCTTGAATACCTTCTTTGACAATAACATCTAAACTACGACCAAAAATTTCACTTTTCCAAATACTAGATGGATCATTGTCATGATCTTTCATAAGATATTGGATTAGTTCTTTACTTTGTAATTCTGAACCGATAATTGGTTCAAAGGTAGATTCTACGTCAACACGAATCATATGTATAGTGCGTACAAGAAGGATGCGTTTTATTTTTAAAAGAAATACTGTAATTATCTCCAGTATTAAGTATAATTCTTAGCTTTATAAAATCTTTGTCTTTCATCTTATAGACTTCTATCTTCTCTAAAAATTCATAAATCAAACTATCAATATCGGCTTTCTCATACTCAAGTAGTTCTTTCGCTTTTTTCTTGACACTTTCTAAATATCTCTCATCTTCTAATAAATGATTACTTTTTTCTTTTAAAATAATTATTTCATCTTCAAGTTTATGAATTTCGTTAACAATTTCATCACTTTGTAGTTTAAAGTCATCTTCATTAATTAAGTCTTTTAGAATAAGGTCAAGTATTTTACTTTTCTTCTTTTCTAACATTTCTATTTTCTTTTGTTTTACTTCTATCTCATCTTTAAAATCCATATTACTTTGAAGTTCTTTGTATTCTTTCATTAAATCATCAATGACATTAATATTAGATACGTAACTTAATATTGTTTTACCGGCAATTTCTCTTAATTCATTATCATAAAGAATAGGACCATCACAGCCTTTAGTATTATGTTTTAAAAACTCACTACATCTCCAAGTAACAACCTTTTTCTTTTTAATACCACTACTTGTATTTACTTTTCTTCTATATGTCGTATTATGCTCTATACAATAAATCTTTCCACTAAACGGATATCTATTTTGATATACTGTTTTATCTTTAGACAGCTTTTTACTTCTAGCTTCAATAATCTTTTGAGCTTTTTCCCATATAGAAGCACTTACAATAGGAGGAACACTCTCATTATCTTCATAAAGTTTCCAGTCATCTTTTTCAATATTTACTCTTTGTTTAGAGTGATAATCAATAACTCTTGTCTTATTTCCACAGTAATAACCTTTATATTTAGGATTAGTAAGAATATTTTTAATTGTATTTTGTGTGAAAGGTTTTCCATTACTATTGTAATAACCTAAATCAGCTAATTTATGTCCGATAGTTCGCATACCGATATGTTCATTAACATACATATCGAATATTCTTCTAATGATTTCTGCTTCTTCCTCTACAATAACCAGCTTACAATTATCTTTTTTATAACCCCATATAGCATTGTTACCTAAAACATTTCCTTTTTCAATAGACCTTTGAAAACCAAATTTTACTCTTTCAGATAGTTTTCTAACTTCCTCTTGAGCGATAGAAGCCATAATAGTTAATCTTAATTCAGAGTCAGGATTAAAAGTGTTTATATGGTCGTATTGAAATAAAACACCAACACCATACTCTAATAGTTTTCTTGTGTATTTTATACTATCTAAAGTATCTCTTGCGAACCTTGATATTTCTTTAGTTACAATTAAATTAAATTTTTTATTTTTAGCGTCTCTAATCATACGTTTAAAATCATCACGTTTAGCTGTTGAAGTACCAGTAATTCCCTCATCAACATAACCATCAACAAAAGTCCAATTTGTATTTTCTCTAATAAAATGTTCGTAGTAGGTTATTTGATTTTCCAAAGAGTTTAACTGGTCGTATTTATCAGTAGATACCCTAGCATAATAAGTAACTTTTAAATGTAAATCAAATATAGATATACCATCAGCTAGGGCATTTCTGATTTCAAATAAAGTTAGCATTAAATAAGTGATAATTCCTTATTTAATGTTTCTATTTTTTCTAATAGTGATGACTCCATCTGTTCATAGATACTACTACTAATAACATTACTAGAAAAAAGATTTTTATTGATGATAAGTTGTAACTTAAATTTACTTATTTTATCTATAATACTCTTAACATTATTTTCCATAAAATAATTCCTCCTAGTAAAACTTTATTAAGAAAGATAGGAAAATATCATTATTTATTTATGACAAAATATTTTCCTATTTTTTTTATTGGGTATATAATAAACCCTTTTTTTAGTAAAGTACATATTAGGTTATCAGATTATCAGTATTTTCATTTAAGGTTTGATAATCTGTATCATTTTCTAAAGTCCAATACCATTTACCTTGAACTTGTATACTTTTAATATCAAGTTCTTTTTTAGCTCTATTTAAAGTAGAAGAGTTAATATCATTTTCTTTCGCTCTTTCAAACATATCAGCAGAAGCAACCATGTTATTATTTTCTTTAAGCATTGATAATATAAACTCTTTCGCTTCTTCTCTCGCTTTCAATTTAAGTTTTGACATATCTTCTTCTTTTTCATCAAGCTGTTCTAAATACTTAACCCCATCATCAGTTATTTCGAATAAAATAGTATTACCTTTTCTTCCAAGTGAAGCTTTAACATGAGATATTATTTTATTGCCACCCTCGCTTAGCCCAATTTTAAGCATAGAACGAGCTATACCAACAAAATCAATACTTCCTAATGCACGATAAATATCATCCTGTTTGGTTTTATTCATGTGCATAACTAATATAAGTGCGAAATTATATTTAATAGCAATATTCCCAATAGGTGCAAGTAATTTTCTAACTTCAGTTGCAGAATTCATAGATATATCTCCCAAATATCTTTGTAATGGGTCTATAACGACCAATTTAGGAGACTGTTCTTTAACAGCTTTTTCAAATCTCGTTAAATCTTCCAAACTGAATATAGGATTATCTATTTCATTAATAATGAAAATATTTTTTTGATTTGCTTTTAACATACATAATCTTTCTTTAATGGTATCAGATATCCCATCTTCACCATTTTGATAAATGATTTTTGATGGATATACATAATCTTTATTTAATATTTCATCATGAAAAGGAAATGGCTCACCTCTTGATAGTCTTGAAGCCCAGTCCAGTACTAACATTGACTTACCACTACCCGGGTCTCCAACAACTAATGTTATTCTACCCAAAGGTATATAAGGATACCAAAGCCAGTCAACATTTTTCTGTTTTACATCTGAAAGACATATTAAGTCTATGTCAGCATTGTAGTTATCATCATAAACAGCACTATTTCCTTTTAAGTTATAATCTTTAGCTCTCTTACTAAATGATTCCACTTCATTATCACTTAATGGCTCTTTAAAGAGGTTTTTATTAATAAAATTACCTATCTCTAGCAATTGTTCTGACTTGAATTGATATTTATTATAAACTTCTCTTATGTGATTAAATAAAGCCGTGTTTCTTCCGTCATGCTCTTTCATATTTATAAAACAAGTTTTTAAATTCACGTTGTTATGTAATGGGTAACAAAGTATTGGTAATTCTGGTAAAGTATTTATAACTTCATCTGTTAAAGTTTCTTTAGCCTCTCTCATTACACCATTTACTTTTACAACAGCAGTTCCATTATTCTCACACCTATAATCTACTTGAAAACCACCACAAGTAAAACTATCAGCCCAATTATATATTTTTACACCTTTAGGTTTTTTAAAATATAAGTGATAGTGATTACTTTGAGACTTGGTCCAATATGGATTATAATTTTTAATTAAATAATTAATCAAAAAAGACTCTTTATTAGTAATAATGTTACCCTCTTTATCTTTAGTAACATTGTCTTCATCAAAATCAATAACTACTACATCTTTTGGGACTAATAATGAAGCAGAAGCAAAAGTATCACAATTATCTTTTGCGTACTTTTGCTTATCTTCTTCTGTTTTAAAGGGATGAATGGGTTGTTTTTTTTCATTAATTTCAATAAATCTTAACATTTATATTCGCCTTTCAAATGATTTATGAATTTGCACTTCATTTTTTCGGTTCCCTTTACTATTAAGTACTTGTCTTATTGTAATAGGCGAACCTATCAAAAATTTAAGTGAATCGCATATTGTTGATAAACTTGACCAGTTAATATCATTTTTATACAGATTATCAACTTGCTGTATAAACTTGACAAGTTGTGTCATGTACCACTCATCATATTCGCCACCGAAAGTATATGTATCAGCGACATTTTTTGAAATACCGTCGTCATCAACTTCATACGAAATTATGAGTTTTGGATAGTTTGTCTCTTCTACAAAGATATCTTTTACTATACCGTCATATTCTTTTCCAATTTCTAAGTCAGCTGATAACTTAGCATAAGCTCTATCTGCTAACTCCTCAAATTTACTTTTTTGTGGAGAAACTTTGTAATAAGTTTCTCCATCTAAAATTTCAGAATTTAATAAATCTTTTTCAATATTCATCAGTCTCCTCCTTATAATCAATTAATATGTTGTATTGAAATTCTAACTTTTTTGTTTTTACTAAATACATTTCTCCACCTATAAGATATTTTAAATCATCAAATATACTATCAGTAGTAGTTTTTATGTCAAATGCTTCAAGTAAATCTGATAATTCTTTATAAGCAAAGTATTTAGCTTTATTTGTGAAATAATATTTTGATCTTAAATTCAATTTATTATTATCACGAGTTTCAAACTTTAACTCCACATAAGGTGTAAAATTGTTATTTAAGCCTAAATGAACATCAGTAAGAACAACTTTATAAATTTCTTTCATATTTTTTTCTCCTTTTTTATTTTTTTCGTTAACTAATATGAGCTCAAATAAAGCTAACACAGTCATCATAGCATTTATTTATAAAATAAATTTTTTTGAGATAATTCCCATGCCACTAATGACTACCAAATCACTTGGCACTTCCAGAATACTACAAAAAACGTAAACTACATTTTTTGAGATAATTCCCATGCGTTAATAACTACCAGGTCACTTGGTACTTCCAGAATACTACAAAAAAAGAAAACTATTTTTTTTGAGATAATTCCCATGCTACTAGTTTTCTTTTTAATATTTTAAAACATATCTAGTATAACTTTTATCGAGAGTCTCATAGGTATATTTATCAGCCTCTTTTTTACCTTTACTTTTTAAATATTCTCTATGTTCTTCCAATAAATCTACTAAATAGTCTGCTTGGTAAAACTCATAGTATTGACTATTTTCAAAATATAGATTATCTATATAATTTATAGTAAATCCTATAAGGTCTCCAATTTCCCTAACAATTTTACTGTCAGATTTTAATTTTACAACTTTGACTCCCTTACACCAGCATAAACGACTTTCTTCGGCATTTTTTAAATTTTTAAATAAAGTGCGTATAACTTCATTTATATCAATTGTATTACCATTTAAAGCATTTAACTTTTTAAAAAATCTCCTAAATTTTTTTGTCTTCTCCTCTATTGACTTTTCTTCATATAAAGTTTTAATCAAATGCATTATTATATACACAAGTAAAGAAGTATAGATTATGTCTATCCATTCTTCATTATTATTTAATAATGTTAAAACTCCATACGTTTGTATAAATTGATTTATTATACTTTTAAGTTCTTCTCTTTCTATACTTTTAAGAAGTATTTTTTGAAAGTCATTTCTAACAAAAGGCTGAGTTGTGATGATACAGTTCCAAAGCTCATCAGTTTCAATTTTTAAAGCATTAAATATATAACGCCCAAACTTTTCTATAATTTTAAAACATTCTTCTTCATTATATAAAGATACATATACTTGCATTTGGCTTTTTAGTTCTTTTTCAAACTCTTTAATTATCTTGTTCGGATTAGCACTTTCTAAAGATTTATTATTTTCATTTTTTAACTTCGTTTTTAAATAGTAAGGACAATAACCAGCAATAATATTATAATAATTACAAATCACTCCATTGCTATCTAACTCACATTTTAATAAACTTACTAAATCAAATCGTTCATTAAGTACACATTGTTCACCGTAAATCACTTTAATACCTTCTTTAATTTCCAACTTATTATCCTTATATCTTTTTCTGTTTAACATTACTAAATCTTTCATGTTCATTCACCTCCTTTTGGACATACCGCCCTATTTTTATACTATGCAGATTAGCCAAAAGTTCGGTCGATTTCGGAAAGATTACGTACTTACAAACATTTTTATATATTATTCTTTATCTCGCGCTTATACTTATAATATGAATTTCTTGATATACCACAAATTTTTATAACTTCTTCATCAGTATTAGTACCATTAAAATCTCTACTATTTTTAAGAATAATCTCTTTAGAGATTTTTTCTTTTTGTGAAGTATAAGTTTTACCTTTAATTCTTCCTATTTGTTTTCCATTTAATTTAGCTGTTTTAATACCCTCACTAGTTCTAACGTGTAAGTCTTGAACTTCCTTTTCAGCTTGATTAAAAGCTATTTTTATTTGTTCTTTAGCAAGTTCCATTAAATACTCTTTAACTGCTTTTAAAAGAATATCAGCATTAGTACCAGTCATCTTAATATCAACAGTTAATGCTTTTCTATAAGTATCAGTATTAATATGTGGCTCTTTTAAAAACTCTAATGTTACACCTAACTCAAACAACTCTTGATAAACTTTAAATCCCTCATCAGCATTTCTACTCATACGAGATACAGAGTCAAAGACTATCATAACTGTTTTACCTTTTTCTGCTTCTTTCTTTACTAAATTATAAAGTTTAATCCACTCTTTACGTCCCTCTAATTTAGTTCCAGTATAGTATTCTTTAACTATATAAGCATTAGGATATTTTTCTAAAATATTTCTTACTTGTCGTTCTATATTTTGTCTTTTAGTTGAAACACGACAAAAACCATATATTAAGTCCATTTTAAGCCTCCCTCAATATAAAAATAAACCTTCCTTTAATTTAATATTAACAATTTTACATCATTGTTTTAAAGTGATGACATTTTTAATACTAAATAAAGATAGGGTTATTTTAATACATAGTTTTAACAAAGTACAATTAATCTTTTATTAGATCAGCTTGTTTCATTAGTTTATTTAACTCTTGTTCTAATTCTTCTTTTGCTTCGTTTTCTAAATACTCTTTGACTTTAGATGGATTTAATCCTAAACTTTCAACATATAAGTTAAAGACAAACTCATCATAATCATTAGTATTAACCATATAATTACCACCAACTTTTATAGCCTTTAGCTTTCCATTATGTATATACCTACGAAGTGTCGCTGTTGATAAATTAAGTCTGTTAGCCACATCTTTTAATCGTATTAGTTCTGTAACCATAGTATCAGTCCTTTCGTTAACTTTCATATACTTAGATAAAAAGTCGTTCATTATCATATATAAAAAGAGTGTAAAAATAAAACAGTGCTATTTAACACTGTCCTTTAATAATTCTTGAAATTTTATTTCTTCTTCTATCATATCATCAAACTTATTGTACTTATTCATCAGTTCTTTATCAATTTGATTTAATAGTATTTTATATTTGAATTTAAAGAAAACGGAAGAATGGTAGTTATATAAAATTTCATCTCTCATCTTTTCTAATGGTTGTATTACTGTTTTACAATATAATTCTATATAGTTCATTGTTCAGCCTTTTCTATAGTTATAATTAAATCTGCATATTCTTTACATTTATCTATACTTTTATCAATAGTATATGAACTTTCACAATAACTTACTATAATAACTTTATTTAAATTAACAGCTAATTCTTTTAATAGGCTGAGTAGAGTAGTGGCTTCTTTATTTAATGAATATGATAATAATTGAAGATAATCTATAACAATAATTTCATATTTATTAATTATCTTATCTATTATTGAAAAGTCATCTATGCGTTTGAGATATACATCTATGTTATCACTTAATTTTAATCTACTAATAGTAGAACCTTCTAAATCTATGAAACACATTGTTTTGTCTTTTATAGAATTAGATATATCTACTAAAAAAGTAGATTTACCACTTCCAGCTTTTCCATTTACTAAAATTAAATTCTTGTTTTTTAATGTCTCCATATATTTTATCATCTCTCTTTCTTTATATAGTATTAAGAAAAGGTACTATATTAGTACCTTACCATCTACCACAAGCTAAACCATATTTATCACAGTCGTTTTGAGTTAAAGCTCTATTCGGAGATGTTCCGAATGATAACATAAAATAATAATTAGTACCATTATAATTCCCATTATAAACCTCAAATTGATTATTTATTAATTTTAATGGTATTATAGGCCTTATATTAATAATATCGCCTTGAACAGTTTGGTCATTTGAAGTTAAATATGAAGTTAAGTATAATGTACCATCAATAATAACACCACCAAATCTTTTTCTCTCAACACAATAAGCACCATTATTATCAATTACAAATTGACTACCAGTACAAGCATCCATACTATACACTTCATTTTCTAACTTTGATGTATTTAAGTTAAAATCACTAACTCCAACTTTTATTATTTGATTTACAGGTTGTGATATAACACTTTCTGATACTTTAGTTCTTGATATTTCTGTGCCGTTTGAATTATAAGTAACTTTATAAGTAATTCTTTTAACACCATTTTTTCCAGCTTGTGAAGTCTGTTTTTGGCCTCTTGGTAAATTAACTTCTTGTATCTCTTGAGTACTGTAAACAATAGGTTCATCAACATTTATATTTTTAGTAGTCGTTTTTTGAGTATTACTAGAATTATTACTATTGTTATTAGTACTAGTGTTACTATTGTTATTAGTACTAGTGTTACTATTATTATCGTTAGTTTTATTATCTTTTTGAGTTTGTTTCCCATCTTCGTTTAAGTTGTTATCATTATCTTCTGTTTCGCTTTTCTGTGAATTATCGTCAACATCTGCTTCTTTACCATCTTCAACTTTTATTTCATCTTTAGTATTATTATTTTGTTCTTTTACTTCTTCCACTTTACTATCTTGATTAAATAACAAAATTATACCTATTGTAAGACATATAACCGCAAGAACAAAACCTATAATAATTATTACTCCTCTTTTAGTTTTTAATACTTCCATTACAAATTAACTCCCTTTTATTTTAATAATTCTTCTTTCTTTCTATCAAACTCTTCTTGAGTGATAATATTTTTATCAAGTAATTCTTTTAACTTTTCTAATTCTTCATATTTAGAAAGATTATTACTATTATGTTCAGTTTCATTGTTTGAATTGTTTTGAAGCAATGGATGAAAATATTTATCCATATCTTCAGTATATTTGTATGCTTGGTAATCTTTAACAAATATTTTTTTAGAACATGAACCGCAAAAAATTTTTTGTGGTGCTGCACCGAAGTCATAATTAACAATATTTTCATTTTGACAATAAGGACATTTAAATTTAATTGGCCTTAAAAATTTATCAAAATCACCATGACAAAATGTTGATATCAAAGAAGCTGGTATACCTATAAGTAATCCCCAAATTATCATATCTCCAATTACACCAAACATTCCTGTATTGTAAAAACCGTTATTAGCTCTATCTAAAAATGTAATAATGGCTCCTAGTATTACCCAAAATCGAAATCTCTTTTTATATAGATTTCCAAATGTTGTTGTTTCTACTTTTGTGCCTTCTTGTGTCTTTCGTAATTTAATAGAATCTAAAATATCTTTCGCTTCTACAGTTTTTATTTTAACTTGATTACCAGAGTTTAGGGTTAAAGTTAAAATGTTTTCAGATATACTCATATCTTTAATATCACTAATTTTAATTGGGTTGTGATTTATTATTAATTCATCATTATATAATTTTATTTCTTCGTTATTAAAATACTCTTTACTTTCATCAAACGGTTTAACATTTTCTTTAATAGTATTGTTTATTAATTCTTCCCATCCTTTTCTATCATTAAAGATATGATAACTTTCTCTAACACCGTCTTTTAAATGTATTTCAATAATATTTATACCTGATAATTTAACGTGTGATATTGTTTCTAAATCAATATTAATGTTATTATGATTTTTTGATTGACTTTGAAAGATTATTTCTTTAGAAGTTAAATAAAGATTACCCATACTACCATCATCTTTTGTCACAAATCCTTTTTTTATATAATTTTCATTTTCCATACTACACTACACCTCTCACAACTTACTAATTGTATGACCTCTAGTTTATTCTATCAATAGTATAGCATAAAATTCCATTTTCTAAAACTGTTAATATTATAGTTGTGTCAAGTTAAGTGGAATAAGTTCTTTACTTATATTTCTATTAAGAATAAGTTTTAATATTTTTCTTTCACTTATTGGTACAAGTTTTAGTTGTATCATCTTTTTTAAAACAGTCTGACACCTAGAGTAGTGAGAGTAGTAATATAGTAAAACATTATATACATCTTCTAAAAATAATCTATTTCCATTATGGTAGTAACAGTCATCAAAACTTTTCTTTAATCCTTTGGTCTCATACTTATACAAAATGATATTAGCTTTTAAAAACACTTCATATAAGTCATGATGTTCTAATAATAATTGTTTTAATAGTTGTGGGTCAACATAGTTTTTATCTTTGTAAATCTTATCATATTCTTTATAAGTATCACTATCTAAAAATTTATTAATTAATTCATCTGCGAACACTTTATCAACTCCTTTAAAGTAAAAATTCTACTAATTCTTGTAATAATATACTAAAAACACAGTCATCTATTTGATCTTTTTTAAATGCTTCGTGATAAGGTATATAAGCTCTTAATAATGATAGTTTAGGTGTTGTATCTATATTATCTAAAACATAGTCTCTACAAGCGTCTAGTAGTTCATCTAATACACTTAAAAATGCTTTATTATTCCTCATCTTCTTCATCTCTTGTTCTACTAACAACTTCATCAGCTATATCTGTACCTCTATCAGTATCAATAAATAGATTTAATTTAAGAAAATCATCTTGTATATTAACGTGAGCTTTTAATATATTAATCATCTTAATAAATTCTTCTACATATTCACTTAAAACAAAGTATAAACCACCGTGTTGTCTTTCTAGTTGTGATACATACTGTTTCTCTGGTATGAATATATCTCTAATTAAGTATTTACTATATATTTGGACTAAATTATTTACTTCAACAAATATAACGTTTTTATCACTGGGTAAGTTGTGGTGGTTATCACAGAGGTCATCATAATATAAAGATTTATCTTTGGTATATTCTTCTTTAATTCCTTTGATTAATTTGTCATAACTAACGTTTTTTTCTCTTAACCTTTTAAAGAGTAACTTTAGTTGTTTATCATAGAAGTAAGTAAAGTTATTTAATTTAATAATATCACTAACTGTTAATAAATTGATAGTATTATAAAAAATATCATAGTCTTTCATAAGTCTTGATGTAGTGGAACAAGCGACAACAACTTTACCATTAAATCTATTGTCAGAGTAATACTTTCTATAATAATTTAGTAACAGCATATAAAGTAAGCGACCTTTATAGTCGTATTTATAATGTATATCAAGTACACCCATTATTTATTACTCCTTTTCTTTGATGATAGAAATGTAAGTTTGTCTATTACGTTTGTCATTATTTCATTATCATCTGTTTCAATATGTCCTTTAACACCAACAATACCGTCTATTTCCATTTGTTTTTCCATAAGTTGATTAATTCCATATTTTTTTAAAGTAATAATATCACTACGTTTAGTATCATTTTCTTTTATACGTCTTGGTACTTCTAATTTTATAATGTAATAATCATCTTTAATAATCATTTCTTTTAGTATTCCTACAAATATTATTTGATTTAACATATTTAATTTTCCTTTCTATAATTCACTAAAAAAACTATGTCCGAATGTTTCTATACAATTAGGACATAGTATATTGGGGTCTTGACTATCTGTGAGTTCGCTACAATATTTACATCTATTAATTCTTTTTTGTGGAATTAAAATATAAATATCATTAATTAAGTCTAATATCTTCTTTATAATCTGACAAACTTCATTATCTTTTAATTCATTTGATATTTTAGATAATTCTTCAATTTGTAAGATTATATTTGACTTATCTTTCATATATACACCACCTTTCTAATTAGTGGTTATATTATCAAGTTTTTATAGTTTGTAAACTACCAATTTTTCTTAAATATTATTAGAATAATAATATTTAAAAACTCTAACTTTTATTAGTGAGGTTGATTACTTTTATCATTGGTAAAGTAAGACTATTACCATAAGTCATCCCACGTTTATTTTGGAGTACTTCTGGGATTAGTTTTACTATTCCTTATATAATTTTATTAGTTTTAATCTTTCGTTAATCTGCGATACTCCAAAATACAAAGAGATGATAGTAATTTAAAAAGAAAATTGATATATAAATATTCTATATTTATTATCAAGTTCTTCTTAATTATTACTATCAGTAGAGGTTATTCTTCCCAGTCATCAAAGAGAGAGTCATCAGCTCGAGCTTTCATAGACTCTAAATTATTAATAACTGATGATTTAAAATAAGTAAGTAGATTTTCAATAGGATTAGACTTCTCATCTAAATAATCATTATCTTTAATTCTCTTTACAACATAACTTACAACTTGAATAACTAGTCGATTATCATTTTCTTTTAATAGTTCAGATAAGAAATTATCATAACTTAATAAATTAATATCATTTTCTTTAATAAAGTTATAGTCAATAATACTTTCAGTTAAAAAACACAAGTTCAATTTTGTTTTATCTATTTTATCTTGTTTATTAATAGTATTTATTATAGTATTACCCATCTCCATAGGTGGGCTTTCCCATGTTGGGTTTTGGGTATCTGGGCTAATATTAAGAAAATAAGGGTTAAAGTCCTTACACTCATATATAGAATACTCATACTTAAAACCATCTCTTGTATTTTTCTTTTTAACATACACATACTTATTTCTTTTTAATTCATTAAGATACTTTGTTACCACTTTATTACTCTTATGACTTATTTTACTAATTAAACTGACACTAAACTTTGTATCATCTTTACAAGATAATAATATTGTCATTAGTCCAATAGCACCAAAGCTCAAATTCTCATCTTTTAAATATGTATTACTGATTACTGTATAATTATTATCTTTAACAGTCCTAAATATAGTCATAATATCAACCTTACCTTGAAATATAGGGTCTATTATAATCAGTTTTAATATTTAAAGTAACCACTAATATAAGTATTATTAAAATATCAATTCTAAAGTATCCCACGTTCATTGTGGGACACGTTTTAATTAAAGTTAATAATTTATATTACTTTAATAAAACATTAACCACGTTTTAAATGGGTAATAAAAGAAAGAAAGTAACACTTTTTAATAAAATGTTACTCTCATTATCAAAGGTATATTAAGTTTTATGATATTGTGATAATGTTAATACTTTCTTTTCGATTTTCTTGTTTTTGTAATTATATCTAATCTATTAGGTAGTTTCTCTTCAGAGTGGTCATCTTTTAATAATAAATATGTATCAATATTAAGAGCTTCTGCTAACATATCTAATTTTTCTAAACTTGGAGAGAATATTCCTCTTTCTAAATCAGATATATATTTATCAGTCAAATCAGACTTTACAGCTAAATCTTCTTGAGTTAGTTTATTTTTTAAACGATAGTATCTTAAGTTTTGTCTAAATATATCTCTTATATCTTTTCTTAAAGTCAAAGTAGTACCACCACCTTATATAAAAATTATATAAGTGATAGTATAAAACACACACCTAGTTAAAAGGTGTGTAAATTAGTCGAAAGTGTGCTATAATTGATTATAGTTAATGAAAGAAATATCTACATCTACATAGTAGGTAATAGTATGTTTCTTATATCTTTGAAAAGGAAGCAGTCTCTCAAATGAGTACGCTTCCTTTTTGTACATATTATGTGAATTGATGGTGCGACTGCTTTTAATTTTACGCCATAACGACTTCCCTGTTTAATAATTTCTGGTGTTGATAATTTCATATCTTGAAGTGTTGGTGTAGCAACTCCATAACCGGTTTGTTTTACCATAGCGAGTGCATCTTTGACTTGGTCGTATTCTTTTTTTGCTACTTGGTATTCTTGGAATAGTGATAAGAGTGCTGATTTGGATGTAATATCTACTCCAATAATTTCTTTTAGAACAATACCATATAAATCATTTGGACAGTCTAATGTCAGTGTAATAACTCCAGTTTCAGTATTGACATCTGATAAGTATGCACGATTGATATATTCACAATCTTGAAATGGTGTAATAATTTGATCAACATCTTTTAGTTTATCAATGTCAATGACACTTTCTCTAATCTTTTCTACATATATTTTCTTTAACCAATGATCTTTAGATAAGCATCCAATCCATTCTGGCATATTAATGTTTACTTCAGCGACTGGGAATTCATAAAGTGCTTCTCTTAGGATACTATAAATATCTCTTTCGGTCATATTTTCAACACTAATTGGAAGAACAGGTACACCGTAGTTTTCTGTTAATTTTTCACTTAAGCGTTCTGTTTCTGGTAACATTGGATGTGTTGAGTTTAAGATAACAATAAATGGTTTCCCCATTTCTTTTAATTCACTGACGACTCTTTCTTCAGCTTCTACATAATCATTACGTGTTAATTCTCCGATAGAGCCATCTGTTGTTACTACAATACCAATGGTAGAATGATCTTTGATTACTTTTTCTGTACCAATTTCTGCTGCTTCAACAAATGGTATTTGTTCATCATACCATGGTGTTTTTACCATTCTAGGGCCATTCTCATCCTCATAACCTTTGGCATTTGGAACGACATACCCTACACAGTCAACTAATCTAATTTTGGCTTCTACTTCATCAATATGAATGGTAGCTGCCTGACTTGGTACAAACTTTGGTTCTGTTGTCATGATTGTCTTTCCTTGAGCACTTTGAGGAATCTCATCCAGTGCCCTTTTCTTTTCGTATTCATCTTCGATGTTAGGGACAACTAAAGTTTCAATCACTTTCTTGATAAAAGTAGATTTCCCTGTACGTACTGCCCCTACTACTCCTAAATAAATATCACCACCTGTACGGTTACTGATACTTTTAATAATGTCTGTTTTTTCCATTCAATCCCTACTTTCTCTTTCAATTAACTATATGAGTGCGAAAAAAGAATATGAAAAAAAAAGAATGAAATCTCATTCTTTTAAGCAGCTGATGAATTTCTACTGATTTGTAGGTCAAATGTAATGTTTCCTCCAGATGCATTGTTTTCACAGTCTACATCTTGTCCTTCAATCCAGAAGTATACTCTAATTTTTGTAACTCCAGCACTTAGATTTACTAATGCTTTATAATCACTAAATCCAACTTCTGTTTGAATTTGTGGTGTTACTTTTTGGAAATATGCTCCAGCTGATGTAGCATTGGCATTTCCAAGTGTAATATTTTGATCTGTTCCGAATTTAGCTTTAATTCCATCGTATGCAACAGGATCATTTCCCGTACCAGCAACTAAATCATTATTACCATAAGTATCACGAGCATTAGCAACACCATATGAAGTATGGTCATCATAGTTTGGTTCCCAAATTGTAACTGGTGCAGCTGCTCCAGCATTTAATTGTTGCATTTTTTCAACTGTATCGTCACTTCTTGTATTTCCAAGAACGGCAAATGCGACACGAGTTGCATTCTTAATACCATTATCTTGTTCATCTGCAAATGTAATTCCAGAGTTTGTTGTTAAATAAACTTGTCCAGCTGTTTCAGTACGTAAAAACATATCATATACAACATAGTTACCCACTGTACCATTTTGATCTGTTTCTTTAGAAGCAACTAAAATAAAGTTACCATCATCTTCATCAGCACTAACTTGTCCTAAAAACATTTCCATCGTTCCATCGGCATTCATAATTCCAGCTGTTGATACTGGTGCCATTTGCGTTGGAAGTTGGTTCTTAGCAGTACCATAAGTACCACTGGCACTTGTAATATCTGTTGTTGTCAAAATTGATTTCCAATTTTTCGCATCCGCAGAAATTTGTAAACCACTTTGTGCAGCAACGTTTACATCGATTGGATTAACTGCTACTGTTTGATTGGCTGTAAACCATGCATAAGTTGCAGTTCCTAAAAATACTCCTGTTCCTACTAATAGAAGAAGCGATAATAATAATCTTCTTTTTTTCATCTGTGCTTTCTTCTTTTTATTATTCTTTTTCATACATAATCCCTACCTATTCTACTATTTCTATTCTATCATAATCAAAATCAGTATCGCAACATTTTTTCACATTTTTCGCAATTAATTTACAATTGTTCTGCATCAATTGTCACTTCTACACTTTCTATTAAGTCTTGATACGTTTCTTCGTTATATATACTTGGAAAATTAACAACTAATTGATAATGATCTGTTTTCTCAACATTTTTTTGGAAATTTCCTACTGGTGCTTGAAAACGGAAAAAGTACATTCCATCTTCATCTTGAATCACTTCTTTTTGATTGAACTCATTCATGGTACTACCATTCAGATAAATCTTATATTCAATTGGTATATTGGTTGTTGTTCGCAATGATAAGTGATATTCCATATCTACTTCACTGACATTGTTATCTTGAAAATTCGATACGTTTATATCGTAAACATAATCTTTTCCATCTGGTTTTATATCAAACATTTTTAATGTCTGCGTTTGTGTACCTGGATTGATGGTATAAAAAGCGATTTCACTGATTGCTTCTCCTTGACCATTTGTATAAAATTTAGAAAAAGCAAAACGTGTACATGACAACAAGATAAAAATTCCAATTACTGCAACCGTAATACGATTGAAATATAAAAATTTCTTTTTATCGATCATCTGAATTCTCCTTTTTCATTTTGATACCAGAGTAATAAATACCAAAATCATCATCTCGCGATAAATATTTTTTTCCTGTATAAGAGAATGCCAGTGAAAAACATAATAGTGTAATACATATTAAAATAATAATTTTAGGTGTTGTAATCACTTTAAACCAAACACCAAAATTTGGTAATATTTCAACTACTTTTCCTACTACTTGTTCTTTTAAGATGGCTTGATCTTCACTTTGATTGGCATCTCCTTTCGTAATATAACCTGTATCATTGACTTCCATCACACGATGGGTTACAAATGTATCTCCATCTTCATATGTGAGGATATCCCCCTCTTTTATATCTTCATTTAAATGAACAATGATTAAATCATTCGTTGTAATGGTTGGTGACATACTATTACTTCCAATTTGAAAGCATGTGTATGAAAATAAATTGACATATTTATGTGATAGTATTTTCATACTGACAAAAGAATATAAACATATTAATAAAATAATACCTAAAACAGCAAATAAAACATTGCCGACAATTTTCGCAATCTTATAAATTGTCCCACTCTTCATAATGTCACCACGCTTTTTATTCTATTCTGTATACTGTTCAAACTGAATGGAAATTGGAATTGTAAATTGACTATCAGGGTTTTGTCCTAACATGGAATCACTTTCATTGTATTGATCATCATACTCCCAGTGAAACGTGACCTGAATGGTATCTTTTACGCCATTTTCTATTTCATTCAATGTCATAATACGACTGTAAACACCATCTTGTTCCGTTAGTTGAATTCCGTTCAATCCTTCAATTTGATCAAGTTGAATTTGTGTATATTGATTTTGACTCATATCGATTTTCATTCGATATTGAAAAGATACTTCGGTATCTTTTGGATCAATGACGATTTGAAAGGTTCCAGTGACTCCTGGAGCGAAACGATCCACACGATTTCCTTGACGATCCGTATAAGTAATCTGATTGACATAGAAAGTTTGATCTTCACCATTCAAATCATACTGATTGACAAAAATATGCCATTTTGCAACTTCTAAATCTGTTTCATTTTCAATTTTTGTTTCAAATAATCCAAAACTATTTGCCACCTGTAATACTGTGAGAAGCAAAAAGACAACACTAATTAAAATCAGTGTCTTTTTCATTCTTCATCTTCTTCAATTGGTGTTTTAATTTCAATGATAACACGATATAGTTCATATAAGAATAAAACTAAAGTTGGCAAGATTACTAATAGTAAAAATCCAAAACGAGATTCTAAAATAGCCAATACTTTTCCAATTTTTGGATAAACTTTTGCTGTTTCAGTTTTACCAATCAAACTCTCACTTGAAATATCATGGTTATCATTAATTGTAAAGGTACTTTCCTCAGTACTTACAGGAACTATTTCGGTAATGGTTCCATAGCGAATACTAGCTACACCATTTTTTACTTCATAAAAGAAAATCTCATCGGTACGGCGAATATCTTTTAATTCATTTTTTTGAAATAAAACAAGATCTCCTTCTTGATACATATCTGAATTATCGTCGATAATCACAAAGCTATAACCAAACATTTCTGTTACTTTATATTTATTGTAACAAAGTAAGCATGCTGTTACAGCGATCACAACAACTAGATAACAAATTCCTATAATTCCTAATATTGCTTTTAAAACTTTCTTCATTTTTCTACTCCTTTATGTTCATTGTACCATAAATCAATCTATTTAGGTATTTTTTTATTTCTTTTCCATTATTTTTTGAATCTTCTTCATATCTTCTAATGATTGTAAAGAAATCTTCTGTTTTTGTAATTGATAATATACTAATATTTTCTTTAAATCACTCATACAGAGATCTAATTGATTTCCTTCTAACATATCTTTCGTAATCTGAATACCAAGCAATTGATAATTGGCAATTACCATATCAGAAAGATTCACATCTTCTAATATTGTCATATTATTTATCATCGTATTATCAGGATTTAATACAAAAGAAGTTAATTCTAGATGGATTTGATCAATCTCTTCATAAGTAATGTCACTATTTTGTTCACGACATAAATCAGCTACAAAACAATAGTATTGACTTAATAATAACAGTGCTTTAAATATCGTTGAATTATCACGAATATTTTCTTTTAACACAGTTTGAAACATCACTTGGTCAATTTCTGTATACTGTTCATGAATATCTTGAATCACTTGATTAATTTCTGGTTCTAATTTATCTACTTTTGTCTTTTTACTGGAATGTGTTGATTTCTTATTTAATTTCCATAATTTCTTCTCTAATTCTTTGATTTTCTTCATATGTTTCGCAATTACATTCTTCTCTAAATTTTCTTTATATAACTTCTTCATTTTTTGAATAAATGAATCGTATTTCGTATAATTTTGATATTCTTGAAGAGAATGTAATAACTTTAATGTATCTTGATATACTTCTTCTAATGATTGTTGATTTGGATAGTGACTAAAATACTTCTGAATCAGTGGTTCTATTTTGTTTTCTGCATAGTCATCCACACGATAAGTATCAGTTACAAAATAGTAAAGTAAATTATTTTTATCTTCTAATTTTACTTGTTCTAATTTATGTCTTAAATAAGAATAATCATCGATTAAATTCTTTTCTCCCTGTTTAAAATGAGATAGTAATGTTTGATTTGTTTTTTTTATGTATTTTTCAAATTCTGATTGATGTTTTAAGTATAGATGTCTCATATTGAGTTCTATTTCCAAAATCATATGTGGATCTTTCCAATAAAGATCTTCGAATACTTTTTCTAAATCTTTACTATCTAAATAATACTGATGGGAGAAAAAGGAATCCATATACTGAGTAACAAACTTGGTATAAGTGAAATCTTTACTTTGTAATGGGATTCCTACTTTTTGGAAAAGATCGATCATTCTTTTTAATATTTGATTGTTTTGTTTTAAATCATTATTTTGATAATGGGTTAAACAATAAATATTTTTATCTAACTTTAATTTCTCGTATGCAGTACTTAAGTTATTTGTATATGAGAGTGCTTTTGTCAATTGTAATAAAGCATCATCATATTCTTCATATTGATGTTCTGTTAAAGACATATATGGCTTTTGTCTATTTACTAATTCTTGATAAATGGTATTTAATGTTTCTTGATAGTGAGCAATTTCTTTATCTATTTCAGTTAAAAATTTCTTTTTATTTTTGATGTTATTCGTAGGAAGACTTTGAAATACTTCTTGACTTAGTTCAATATCTTTTTCAATTTTTTCCTTCATTTAATTCTTTCTCCACTTCTTTTTTCTCTGTTTCTAACTGTTTTAGATAATTTTGAACAATCTGATAACATTCGATTAACTCACTTGTTTTTACTTTTTCTACATCCATATGAATCCTCCTATTTTATTATAACATATTCTGTACAATCGCCAATAAAAGTATCTCCATCGTATAGAGCAAATACAAATCGATATGTTCCACTTTGTAAATGATCTTTTAAATAGATAAATTTATCCATGTTGCCGGTTGGATTTTCTTCAAACATATATTCATATTCTCCAGTTGCTTCTAATTGGTTAGTAATATAATCTAATAAATTGACATCCACATATTCCGTACTATAAATATCATCATATGTTCTACGTGATAGACGAACACGAATATTTGGGTTAGCTAAATTAGATGAATATTTCACATGGAATACAAGTGCATTATTCTCTGCTTGTGTATATCCTGTTTCTTTATCGATGGTTAATTGTTCATCATCTAAAGAAACATCCAATCCATATTTACTATTTACAATTTCCAATGGAATTTCAATTTGATCAGATGAATTGTTTCCAAAGTAAATTCCATCTGGTGAACCAAATGATTCAATTTTTAATTTATAAGTACCACTAATTAGATTGGCTGTATTGGTATTAATTTTAATACGACTGAATACATTTGCTACTTTATCAGCCAGTGGAATACGAACACTTCCATCCATACGCGGATAATAAGTAACACCATCTAATTCATAATTTAATCCTAATAAACTACTATTGTTTAACTGATTATTATTCGCATCATAAACAGTAATATAAATTCCCAATCGTTTATCAAAATAAGTTGTATCAACAACAGTTGAACCACTGACACTTGGTTGTATAAAGTTGGTTGTTAATTCTAAGTTGGTACTATCTCCAATATAAACTGGATTATCAGATAAGGTACCTTCAATATCGATTTTCGCTTGTTGTTCATCGTATAAATTATAGGTTAGATTGGCATGTTGAATACCAAGAACACTCAGTAGTGTTTGATTCTGACCATTTCTCAGTTCGATTAAAAGAGAATTACCAATCTGATCACCACTGATATTGGTATCTCCAAAGTCAACAATAAAGATGAATTCTTCTTGAATGATGCCTAAGTCCTGAGCATAGTACTTCTGCATATTTTCCCATTCTTGATAGTGATTATCACTACTTGTCGATCCCATCTTAATAAAGTCTTTGAAAAAATAAGAACTTTCTCCATATTTTTGATGTTCGGCTGTGGCTCTTATAACATCTTCACTAGAAATGACATGATAGTAATAAGTCGGTTCATTCGTAAGATCAATCATAGTAATTTTTGTCTTTTCTGGAAGTACATAATTAGAAACTAAAGCATGTTGATAATCTTGTTGATAATATGGTTTATCTGTTTCCATATAAAGTGAATAATAAGCACTCAATGTCGATTTATTCGTAATATCTGTTTGCGTTGAAGCAAATAGATCATATTTTTCTCCCGATGTCATAGCACCTTCATATTCATTATTAGAATAAAGTGCTGAGTTCAAAGTAACATTAATATTGACTCTGGTTACTTCATTATTCAATTCATCAATTGGTGTAATTTCTAAAAGAGAGATAACGACAGTTCCTAATTCTCTTTGTTTTGTTAAGTTTTTAGAGTGATATAAGTAGAAGATAAAACTAGGAACAGCACTGGAGTTTTCTGCTTTATAGTTGGTTGTTCCAACCACTGGTGTTTGTTCATTGGTCTGAAAGTCAGTATGACCTTTGGTTACAAATCCATTGTTAGAAGCTTCCATACGAAGTCCCATCACATCATCTGCTTTACCTTCTTGATTGACACGTTCAATGGTATCAGGATCTACTAAAGAGAATCCTTCTTCTAGATTTTGATAGTTAAATCCAAGTATTTCAAATTGGGTATTTGCTCCTACTGATGTAACAAGAGGTAATTCATAAGTTCCTAATGTTGCATATTTAGAAGCTGTTAATGTCAGTTCATATGTAGTAACTGTTTCTCCAATTACCCACATGTAATAACTAGCATCACTTGGTGTAGGTTCAATGTATTTTACTTCGACCGTTCCTTCAACTTCTTCATCTTCATAATTACTGTAGAAACCATCTTTGGTAATATCGTGATTTGTATTATGTAATCCTAATACATAACTACCAGATGTAAAGGCATAAAACTCTCCAGGAGCAACTACATCTCCAGCTTCGTATTTCTTATCATAAAAGGCTGTAAATACACGATCATTACGATCTAATTGATACATTCCAAAGAATGTCATACCACTGACTTCTCCATAACTCGTAACCGCTTCATTAGTTGCGACATTCATGTTCTTTCCTTCTAACATATAGACACGATTATTGACATTTTTCGTAACAGTTCCATCATCGTTAATAGTAACTGTTGCTTTTTCTTCTTTATCACCATCAATTTTTAAACTATTCCATTTTTCCAATAAGTTCGTACCATTTTCTAAGAATAAAACACTATCATTCGCAATTTTAAATTCTTTGACACGACTAATACTAAACTTCGTTGTTGAGAATTCGTTTGTTCTATCGGTTGTTCCTTCTAGTTTAATAGCAGAATTGATTAATGTGACAATATCTGCTCTTTGAATAGAAATATTTTCTTGATATTGTTCAAATGTTCCATAGTTTGAAATATCGATATAACTATATCCTTCTGTACTAGATGCGTTACCACTTCCAAAGATAGAACCTTTGATATAAAATTCATCATAACCAGCTCCATCAATTTGAATATTGATTCCTTTGGTAACACTAATAAATGAATAATCGTAGTTTGGATCACCACTCGCATTGGCTTCTCCTCCACCAAAGACTGTTCCATCGATTTTGATTGGTGATTTAATTAATTGCTCATCTACTTTTCCAATATTTAATTCTACAATTCCATATAATACAGCTGTATTCGCACCACCATAGACATTTCCATGAATTGTTGCACCAGCTATATTTACTTTACTAACTGAATTATTTTTATCTTCACTACCGGTATTGGCAGCATTTCCTCCTCCAAAGACATGTTTATCAACAATTGTATTATTATCGACATCTAATTTTGTCGTTCCTAGTACAATTGCCGTAGCACCATTTCCTCCGGCATAAATACTACTTGCAACATAAGAATTCGTGACATAGACATTGGTATTACCAGAGACAACACCTAAGTTACCACCACCGAATAAATCTCCATTGATGGTAGAGTTTTCAAATGTTACTTCTGTATCTTCTGTTACTTCGGCTTGGTTTCCTCCACCAAAGAATTCACCTGTCATTTCAATGCCACTTACATGGACATGAGGACGATCGGTTGGAGCCATATTTCCTCCTCCATACAAGTTGATATAACTTCCTCCATTTAATGTGACATATGTATCATTAGTTAAACCACCTTGGTTATTTCCTCCATAAACGTTATTAACAACTAATTGATTTGGATTACTAGCTGATACATTTGCGGTTTGAACAGTTCCACTCTGATTACTTCCACCAAATGTATAATCCGCAGTTCCGGTCATTAAATTGACATTGGTTGTGGTAACTCCAGCTTGGTTTCCTCCACCATAAATATAACTTACATTAGAACCATTTAATGTAACATGAGAAGTGGTCGTCGATGTTTTATTTCCTCCACCATAGACATTACCAATAGTTCCATTTAATAATGACACATTCGTTGTAGCAGTAATTCCACCTTGGTTATTTCCACCATATACTTCTTGAATATTACCACCTTGTATCATTAAGTGAGAGGTTGGAACATCCCCTTTCATGTTAGAACCACCATAAATCGTTCCAATGGTTCCACCAGTAATATCGATGTTCGTATCGTCTACCATATTGGCTTGTTCTCCACCACCATAAATTGTAGTTGCATTTCCGTTGGATACTTGTATTTCACTGCTGTTTGTATCCGTTAGTTTTCCACCACCATACATGGTCGTTACTTCTCCAGCAGTCATTGTAATATCGGTTGTGGTCGTTTTACCGCCAACATTATTTCCTCCATAAAGTTGAATAGTAGTACCACCACGTACTGCAATATGAGCAGCGTTTACATTTCCACTACGATTACTTCCACCAAACAAATTTGTTACTGTTGCACCATTTTGATTTACTTGTGTTGTTGTAACAAGGGTATTATTTCCTCCCCCATAAGCATTTTCAATCTTACCACCGTTTAAATTAACAACAACATTTCCATTTGGTTCTCCTCTTGCATCATTTCCACCAAATAAGTTAGTAATGGTTCCACCATTGGTCGTAACTGTAACATTTCCAGCAACATATGGTGTAATAGAAGCATCTCCTTTTCCACCACCAAATACACCGTTAATTGTTCCAGCATTGACAGTCACATTGGTTGGATAAGTACTTGCTTGATTACTTTTACTTGTACTATTTACGACTCCGTAAGCACTACCTCCATAAACAGAACCAGTAACAGTTAAAGCATTTGTATTTTCATTTCCTGCGGTAACAGATACTTCTTGACTAATATAAGTATTTTCACCTAATCCTCCACCATAAGTATCTTTAATCGTTCCATTTACTAAAGTAATATTACTACTACCATAAACTGTACCTTCTTGGTTACTACCACCGTAAATAGAATCTAGAACAGTTCCTCCATTTAAAGTAATATCAATCGTCGAAGTAACACGACCACTACGTCCTGAACCACTATGGTTACCACTTCCAAAGATAGATCCATTGACAGTACCACCAATTAATTGGATGGCTGTACTTGATGTACTAGAAGCACTATAACCTACTGTTCCATAGTTTCCACTTCCATAGACATTTCTTTTAACAACTGCTTGATCGGCAATAATGATATTAGAATGATCAACAGACCCGATTGTCGCATATCTCGTATTTCCATTTCCACTACCAAATACAGAACCAGCTTCAGCACCCCATAATGTTTGATTACTATTCATCATGGTATCATTTCCAATGGTAGCATTTCCACCAACATAAATATAAGAATCTCCTGTTAATGTTCCATCACTACTACTACCATCATATCCATTACTACCACCAAATACACTATAATTTACTAATCCTCCAGTAATTTGTAAAATACGATTTCCATAAGTAGTAGAAGTACCTGCTCCTCCTACAATCATATCTACTTCTCCACCGGTCATATAGATAAATATATCATTTTGGTCCCCTTTACTACTAGCAGTTAATGGTCCTCCAATTAAATTACGAATCGAGCCACCTTCTATTTTTGCACTACGAGGAGCATAATGAGTTCCACCATTACGACCTCCTACATAAACGCCAGAAGTATGATCAATACTATTCGTTCCAAAGTCTCCACTTTTAACAATTGTATAAATTGCTGGAATCAAATCATCGTTAGAAGAATAAATTCTTCCACCCCATCCTCCAGCGGCACAGAAGTAAAGACGTAAATTAGAATTATTTACTGTTGCTCGATCATAATCATTTCCATATATAGTCGTTGTTTCTGTATACAGTTCTGTTCCTGTAGTACCAGTTCTAGATCCCATTGTCGAAGAAGAGGCATTATAATCACCAGATTCTACGATAAAACGATATCGTTCTGGATTAGATCTCGATCCAAACGACCCGTTTTCCCATATACTTGTATTATTTAATCCTCCTAGAATCGTATTAAAATTGACATGAGTTCCATCATTTTTAATATTACGTCCTAATTTCACATTGAAGTAATTTCCGTACAATGTTGCATTCGTACTATTGCTAGAACTTGGATTGGTTTCTCCATGATAAGAAGAAGAAACAATCGTTAGATTTTCAATTCGTGTATCAGCATAGCAAACCACACTAAGACGACTTACATTCCAAATTGGATGATAATCATAGTCATTATAAATTCCAGTTAATGTAAATGGTTTCGTACTAGATTCATCCCAGGCAGATGACATGTTCCCATTCATAACAACAATGTTTGTATCACGAGTAGTTAAATAATAATATTTCATATCTGGATCAAGTAACTCTTCCTGACCATCATCCTTATAAAATTGTATCAATTCATATAACAAGCAACCATTTCTTGTTGTACAAGTCCCACTTTGAACTACTCCGTCATGATTGTAATATCCAGTTGTAGGACTTTGATAAGGAATTGTTACTTGTCGATAATATCCAGACATATTTGAAGTTTCTTGGAACAAATCACTTTCTTCTGTACCAATAATTGTCGGTTGTAAATTTGCATCTACAAAACGTCTTCCACTTTTCTCATAATATGTAGTACCTAATTCATACTCATCATTTTCATCTTGCAAATAAAAAACTTGACATGTATTTGTTTTTGTTCCTGTTTCTAAGAATCCAAACGAAGGAGCTTCACATGTATATTCTGCATAGTAATTCGTACTCTCATCATAGCAATCTGTACAAGTTCCATAATCAACATCGGTTCCACCAAAAATGCTGCTTTTTGTTGCAGTGGTAGTAATTGTTCCACCTTTATAATATCCAGCTACATCTGGATATTCATAAATGTAATTAATTGTACTAATCTCATTCATTCCTTTATCTTTTAATTGTGACTGTATGGCATCTACATCAGTACCACCATTCACATAGGCAACGGTTGCTCTTGTCCAAGAAGCATACATATGAATTTCAATTGGTTGTGGTAAGTTGCCTGCATATGTCACTGGCACTTTGACAGTACGAACATAATAATTATCATCATAAGATATTTCTGCTCCACGATAATTTGTCATCCAACCATTGAACGCTAAATCATTAGGGGCATCAGAAAAAGGGTTGTCAATTAATTCAATTTCAATATATCCATTTTCAACTGGATAATATTTCTCATATATAAATTTACGCTGTTTTTCATTGAAAGAAACATAACCAGTATGTTTTCCATCATAACTCGTTCCATCATAGATAACCGTTGTTTTTACTAAATTGGTATCTCCATATATATTTTTATTACTTAGGGTTGGTAAACTACCATTATCACTGTTTGTATAATTCTGTCCAGTGTAGTAATAATAATCACTCATAGAATCATCGATATAAACAGTATCACCAGCTATACCACGTGATATTGTATCTGTTGGGTTAGCTGTTTTTAGAGCTCCATAAGTAAATGCGATTGTTGTAATAGGAATAATACACGCAAAAAGAGCAAGTAAGTATGCTTGTTTTTTCTTCTGCCACTTTCTTCGCATATTACCCCTCCTTTTCTATGCTGGATTAGTTGTAAATTCTAAACGAAAACTAATATCTCCATAAGAAGCATTATCTTCACAATCCACATCTTGACCCTCTAACCACATATAAATTCTTACTTTAGTAATAGAAGGTTCTAAATCAAATACTTTTTGATTCGTACTGCCACTCTTTGGTGTAGATATATCTACATTCACTCTACGAAATAAATCTGGATAAGTAGCACTGTTCGCATTTTGTAATAATACATGACTACTAGTTGGTATTTCACGAATCACACCATCATATGGTAGTAAACTACCTCCTGTTTGAGAAGTTGTAATACCATAAATATTTTGAGCATTTTCAACTCCATAAGCAGTATGAGTATCATAATTAGGTTCCCAAATATAAGCTTTATTGGCTCCATTTAAACCTTGGGCCACCCCTGCTGAATCTCCAGAATTTCCTTCATTCAAGAATGCAACACGGGTTGCATTTTCAATTCCCTTACTAGTTTCTCCTAAATAAGTTACTTGTGAATTGCTAGATAAATATAACTCTTTATTATTTGTCGTACGGAAGAAAAGATCAAAAGCAATAAAATCACCTTCACTCTCTTCTCCAAAACTTTCTGTTTCTTGACTTCTTTCAACAACTAATATGAAATCGGTAGAATTCGTATTGGTTGCTTGTCCTTTAAATAATTCTAAATAGCCTCCATTAATTGTTCCTCCAGATGAGACTGGATTTAATTGATATGGAATTTGATTCACACTATTACGATAGTTTTGATGAGCATCCATAATATCTTGTACAGTCACTACTTGTTTCCAATTAATCGCATCAGTACTAACTTCTAATCCCCCATCTGCTTGAACATGTACATCTAAGGAATCAACACTCACGACACGATTACTAGAAAACCATGCATAAGAAGTTGTAATAAATAAAATAAAACTAAAGAATAATGGGAATAGCGCTAATTTTCTTCTCTTATCTGCCTTCTTTTTCATTATCCACATGCTCCTCTGTTATTTTCATATTTAATTTAATTTCACCACCGATAATCGCGTCGACACAATCAGGGTCATCTCCCTCTAAATAAATCACAATTGTATATTTATCAATATCACCTGGGTGAAATTTCTTACGCTGTTGTAAGACTGCGATTTCATCTGAATAAAATGGTGTCGTATTTACTTCTTTTTCATTTGTCATACTATTTTTCTTCGCATAAATGGTTCTCTGTCCATTTTGATATACCATAACGCGAATAGCTTCATCTACATTTTTAATGACATCTAAAATATTAATTTGATACCAATAATGAATCGTTCTCTCCCCTTCATTACCAACATAAAATGTATATGCGATATAATTATCTCCATTATGAGCACCATCTGCTTCTTCATTGAGATTAGATGGTAACCAATTCACAGAAATATTATCCATAAATTCTAACTCTTTGGCATATAACTTATTTCGCGGTGTTTTATTTTCTAAATTATCGTATAAGACAATACCACTTTTTAAAGAAAAGTTCGGGTCTAATGTAACTGTAAAATTACCACCTTTATAAATTACCATCAGTACAAAAAAAAGGGCCAACAAAAAGAGAAAGAGGAAAATAACTATTCTCTTTGTATACTTTACTCTTTTCTTTTTTGCTTCTATTTTTTTTGCGGTTACTTTTACAGTACTAACAGCCATAGTTTCACTACCCTTTATATTAATATAATTTTATCATATTTTGTCGTTTTTTGTAAATTATACAAGAAAAAAACGTTAATGTTTTTTAACGTTTTGAGTACGACGTAATCCAAAGTCAAAATCAGGATCATCTTTTAACACATGAATGGACATTGTTTTAAATAAATCATCTAAGTTTAAAGTATCATCACTCACTGTTTCATGAGGTATTTCTTTACTTGCTTCTTTATTAGGCATTTCATCTTGATAGATTAATATTTCAATTTCTTCATTAGATGGTTTTGGTGTCTTTGGGTGATGTTTTTTCGTAAAGTAAAACAGACAAACAACAGCAATCACAAAAATAGTAATGATTAAAATAAATGAAAGCACTAGTATCATGTTCATCTTGTATCACCCCTCTATTCTAGACTATAACAATTTTATCATAACTGTTTTTTTATCGCAATCGATTCCTCAAAGAATTATAAACTTTACAACTATTGACACTACCTATTCTTTTTTTTGACACATCCTACACTCGTTTGACAGTGCAGATGATATAATGAAATTAGAGAAAAAGGGGTGATGCATCTGATTCGAGTAAAAAAATGGAAATTAGTGATTGCGATTTGTGCTTTAGTCATTTGTATCACACAAATCCAACAGACATATGCGAAGTATTTAGATAGTAAAGAAGGAGATACAGACTTTCAAGTAGCTCAGTGGAAAATTTTAGTCAATGATCAAGATATTACAGAAGCTGCAACTATGTCATCTTTAATTACTCCTGTTTATATTGCCAATGAACATATGAAAGATGGAGTCATTGCTCCAGGAAGAAAAGGTTATTTTGATTTGATGATTGATTCTAGTAATACTGAAGTATCTTTTCAATACAATATTTCAATCATGAATTCGGAAAATAGTTCAGTCAAAGATTTAAAAATTACAGGTTATCAAATCAATGATGGAACACTCATCCCTGCCAATGATGAATTAAATAATATTCACGATACGATCTATTACAATAATCCAACCAAGTTAAATAAAATTCGTGTTTATTTTGAATGGATTGATGGAGCTGGAGAAACAATGGATAATGCTAGTGATACCAATGCTTCTATCCAAGGACAGAATGCGAAGTTAAAAGTAAATTTATCATTTACCCAAGTTGCACAATAAAACCACAATTAATTTTGTGGTTTTTTTTGACTAGCAACTAATTTAACATTGATTTGGATTTGTTTTTCATCAGGGTAATCTTGTTGATATTGATAAGATTTCTTACCCCAGTAAGTATCTAATTCATCGTTCCCTGACTCATATGGCCAATCGAGATGAACAGAAAATGTTCCAACTGTCCCTACTGGAATTTCAGGTTGATCGATTGTAAATGTAACTTGAAAAGGATAACGAGTACGTAGTATTTCCAATAATTTATCACTGGTATAATCTTCATCTGTATAAGTTTCATCTAATATTTTTACTGATTTCACAGTATAGGTAATATATGCAGGAAGTTCTCCAGAGTTTTTAATTTCAATGGACTCTTGAAATGGTTCCATTCCAGGATAAATAGAATCGATTTCAAAAAATACATTATCTGTAAGATCATTTCCATCTTGTTCAAAGGTTATTTTCCATGATTTAACACCTGTTGTAAGCTGATTAGAAACTTTATTACTATATATAAACCAAGCAAACGCATTTGCCATAAAGGCAAAAATCAAGAAAAAGAGTGTACTACGACGAACTTTACGTTTTATCTTTTTAATTTTATTCTTCTTGGCCATCTTCTTCTAGTTCACTTTCTTTACGATTGATATAATCTAAAATTTCTAATAGTATTAAAAATGCGATTGGTACAATAATTAAGAAATATAAACCATAAGAATTATTTAAAATATGACTAAACCAACTTAATACTTTTGGTCGATAAGAAACAGTTCCGTATAGTTGGTCAGAACGGATTTCTGGATCTGCTACTTGGTTCGCAATTCCTTGTGTTGTAAAATAATAAGTTCCATTTTCTTCACGTTTTTGAATGACTCTATGGGTAATAATTTTATCTTTATAATCATCCTTTTCTCCTAAGTAGGCAACATCATCTCCTACTTCAATCTCTTTTGGATCTTCTTCTTTTACAATGATTACATCGTATATTTGATATTCAGGTAACATACTTCCTGTTACTACTGTAAACATACGATAACTACCTAAACTTACTTGGTTATTAAATAGTCGTTGAAGTGCAATTAGTAAAACAATCAGAATCACACACACCCATATAACTACTTTTACCAATCCTACTAAAAAACGGACAATTGGATTATCAAATATCTTCTTGATCACTTTCATTTTTTCTCACCTTCAAATGTTCTATTTTATCCATATATTCACGGATTGCTTTTTTATAAATACGCTCTATTTCACTGGTATCTAATACTTTCTTATATTTTACTTTCACATATTGATCACCAACTAATTTCATCAGTTCTTCTAATGATAATTGGTCACTGATATTCATCAGCTGATTCACAGATTGATTGACAACTTCTTCCTGTAAACTTTCCTGTTCTTCTTTTGTGACTTCCGGTTGATTCATAGTATTCATAATCAGGCAATTCAATAAGAATGATTGATCCATCATCTCTTTTAATTTTCCTTGATCTTGATAGTCCTTATTGGTATGATTACTCTTCACACTTGGTTCCATATTCATCTGCATAAAATTCCACAAATCTAATGCGTATTGAAAGTTCACATTTTTTAAAATTAAATTGGTTTTTTTAATCGGTGAAGTAACCGGTGCGACATGCAATTTAGCAATACTTTTATATACATCAGAAGAACATAAATCACGGATTCTTTCCTCTACTTTCGCAATACGATTGGGGATAGAATCTACTTGATTTTTTTCTTTTCCCTTTTCTTTTTTTCCCGTCAATTGTAGTGATAGTTCTACCGTCTCGTCATTCATCTTACCTTTTCCTTGATAAGTAAAGTTCTTATATTCATTTAACTGGTTATCAGCAATATCTTCTTTCTTCTTACGTTCAATATATAACTTCATATTATTAATCAAAGTATAAATAAAACGATTCTCATAAGTATTAAAAGTCTCTTCTTTATTGATATTCAAAATTTTAGAAGGACGTACTTCTCCTGTTTTTTGATTGTAATCTTGAATTAAATTGGTATTTCTAGATAAGTGTTTAATACTATCAACGGTAATACGACGCGCTAATTCAATTTTTACAATCTCTTCTTCATTGACAATAAAACGATTTGGGTTTCTTAAGATATTATCTAAATAACGAATTGTTTCTTCCATTTTTACTAACCAAGTATCATCATAAGTTGAAGAATTTGATTTTTCTTTAACGTGCAAATTAGAAACTAAATTTTTTTGGAATTGTTCTTTCTGACTTGGCGAAGTACGATTATATAAATTTACAATGTCTTCCATTTTTCTCACCTACTATGTTAATTTTTTCAATCTAAGAACGTATTCTTCACACTCTTTCATTTTTCCTTTACCAAATGTATTGTCTAAAAATTCGACAAAACCATCGATTTCATCACGGATATATGAAACGTTTAATTGTTCGAATTTACGTAAAATTTTCTTGGCAATAAAGTAGTCTACTCCACTTACTTCATCACCACCACAAGCTACGTAAACAGGTACAAACTTCTTCATATGAGCAACAATACGGTTACCAAAAGCAATACGGAAATGTTTAATCACATAATTATCCATTTCTTCTATTTTTCTTAGTACTTCATCACTCATTGGATTTTGTTCCATAGCATCTTGAAATAAACGATCTAAATAAGAGTAATTGACATCTTGGGCCGGTGTATCAATTGGTTCAAAAACTTCCCCTTTATCATTGATATCAATTGGCATAGCACGGTCATATACTTTATCTGTTACCATAAATGTTGAGTCATCGTTATTGATAGTACCGATATACCATGTATTTGGACTGATTTTTAATTTTCCATCAATTAATTTTTTTGGATCATTTGGCCAACTACTAGATACAAGTTCTACAACCCATTCATCTTTATTTGGCATTTCCAAAATAGATAACATTTCAGCAAAGTAATACTCTACTCTGGCGATATTCATTTCATCGAGGATAACAGTATAAACATCATCTGTATATCCTGATTCATAAATCGTTTTTAACACTTCTGTTTCGTTAAACTTCTTCGTAAATTCGTTAAAGTAACCAAATAACTCAGTACGATCACGCCATGATGGTTGTACAGAAGCAATACAAGAATCATGTTTTAAGAATTTTCCCCAAGCATAAGCTAAGGAAGTTTTACCGGTACCAGAAATACCTTGTAAGATAATTAACTTCGTAGAAGCAAGTGCTGATATAAATATTCGAATCATTTCTGTCTTATAATATAATTTTAATTGACTCGCTGCAAAATTACGAAATAGTTCTACTAATTCCGGTAATGAGAAACTATCATTGTAATTCTTAACCGCATAATTCGCATACAATAAATCTACTTCATTTAATTTCGCAAAACGAATACCATCGGCACTGACATTTTCTTCTTGTTTCTCTTCTACTTCTTCCATATCTGTTTCATTTGGTTTCAATCCTAAGTGAGATACTTTCATAGCCAGAATATCTTCTTTTTCTTTGACCAAACTAGATACTTCATCATTTAATTTTGCCACTTCGTTTAATAATTCTTCTTGTTCTACGAGTGTTTTACGGAAGCGAATATACTTGCGAATCAAAAAGACGATTAAAAGGACAAAGCCAACAACGATTAAGACTAAAAAGATAATTACTAACGCTACAAATAACCATTCTGGGCCATTAAAATCATCTTTATAAAAATCTAAGATACGAAGATAAGCTTTCCAATCAAACATCTGTTTTAAACCTTGTACACAAGCAATTAAAACAGTTAATATACTTCCAAAAAACTGACTTAAAAACTCATATAAAAATCGAAATACTGTATCCATTCATCCACCTTCTAACTTGGTATATATAACACATCGAATTGCCCTTTTAATTTTTCAAACATTTCATTGTGATTAGTAATCACATAAGTAAATATTTTCAATAATACCATCGTCTCATCATTTAATAAGAAAGAATCATCCAATACAATAGCAACATGAAATCCATTTCTCGTTAATTCATATACCTCTTCTTTCGCTGTTACATAATCTTTCCACAATATCTTTAAAGCTAGCTTTTCTTTTGTAATATCATTATCAATCATCGTCAATAATCTTTTTTTCTTCTTCTGTTTATCTTTTAACTCTAATTTATAATCCACTAAATAACATTTGTGAAAAATCCCTTTAATAATATCTTGTAATATTTTGACACCAACCAAAGAATATGTCACAAACAATTTCTGTTCCTGCATATCTTTATTATTAAATACTTTTGTAATGGCATATTCACTATATAATTTAGAAAACTTCAAATGATGTTCTAACTGACAATCAAAAATTTGATTTTGATTTACTTTTACATAGTTGATACTAAAGTTCTTATCTTGAAACTTATCGATAAATTCTTCTTTTGCAGTTAAATCATCTTTTAATTGGTGATAAAAGTTTACTTCAAATTGATCATCTTCAATTCCTAACTCTTCTGTTCGATATTTCGCAATCTCGGAAATTAAAGTACGAACAGAATCACATTCACAAACATAATCAAAATACAAAATATATTTAAACATAGAAAACATATATTTTGCTTTCTTTTGATATCTTTTATCATCTTTGACTCCAGCTAATGCTTTTTTCAAATAATAAACAATATTTGCCTCAAATCGTGTATGTACTTCAGGATATAAATTATAATAGCGTGTATTTACATAAGCATTAATCAAATCATCGTAAATATCTTGATCAAAATAATGACCCAAAATAGATTGTAAATACTTTTTAATTGCTTTTTGTGAAAATGAGACATATTCTTGTACAATATTGCAACTCATCTAACCAACTCCTAATAATCATAATGTACTTTTACAACACCATCAGAATCTCCATTACTAGAATAATCTTTTGATGCATCTTTTTTATAGAATTTTACAACACTACTACTAGATGCTTCCATATCAAATGTAAATTGATTGACATAATCATAACCATCTAATTTTTCTGTTTTAATTTGATATGCCTGTAAAAACGTTGTACTGTTATTATTTACATAGACAACATTGGGATCAAACTCTAAAGTAATACTTGCAGATACACATTTCTTTTTATCTTCATCACTCAGGGCATTATATTCTGAAATAGATAATTGAGCACCTACTTGATAACTACCAAATGCTTCTTTGACTGTATAAGTAAGTAATGTATTCGTAATTTTTACTTCTAAATAAACATCGTTTTCATGGTCGGTAATCTCATGACTTAAACCATAAGTCCCAACTACTAATTTAAATTGAGCAGATAGTTTTTTCTGATAAGGACTGGTAGAAGTCGCGATAATTTCCGCAACAACACTATCACCATCTTTAAATGCTTGATTCGGTGTCAATGTAACAATGAAATAATCTGTATTTGAATCATGGTAGATAGTTCCCTTTTCTTTGGTACTACTACAAATAATCGTATCAGAACAATTCAAACTCACTTCATATTCAATATCACTATTACTTTTTAACTCACTATTTTTAAAACTATTTACATTGACAACAATTTGATATGGGTCAACCCCATTCCAATAATCCAAAGAATAATAAGCACCATCTACAGTTAATTTATCACTTTCAAAATAAAAGTTTTGTGTTCTGAAATAAAAGTCTAACACTTTGTGATAAACATATCTTCCTAAAGTAAAACCAATGGTTAAAAAAACACAAATACCAACAATAAGAAAAACACGACGTTGAAATCGGGTTAATTTCTTAATTCTTATTTTTCTCATGTTTCATGGTTCCTCTATATTTTCTTATAAAAAAGATAAACGCAATGGTAATAGGAAGTATAATTAACACAGGATATCCAATCTTACTTGTAAATAATAGATAACAATATCCTAAGAAAGGTATTGCCGTAATATGATTTACTTCTCCAATTAAATATTCACTTGATAGAAAAAGTCCATCTTGAATCACATAAGTATACTCATTCTTATTTGTTTTCATCACATCTTCAACACGTTCCAAAGTAACTTCACGTTTCCCTTGTTTTGTATTATAATAGATAATTTCATCGTTCTTTTTTACTTGCTCTTTCTTTTTTACAGCAATTAATAAATCTCCTTTATTAAAAGAACCAACATCTTTTTTAAGTCCCATAATGGTTACATCACCGATTTGACTACTAGAAAATTGATTAAAAGTAAACAAGAAAAAAGTAGTAGCGAATACCAACAACATATAACAAATAAGAAAAATATACTTCAAGATTTTCATCTACTATCACCATTATAATCATATCATAAATATTTTTGTTTGCAAAGAAAAAGCCAGTATTTTATCGACTGACTTTCACTTTCTTTTTTTCAGTTTTGGGACTTTTCTTTTCACGATTTAAATATTTCTGAATTCCCATATCTAATTTAAAAAAGTACTGACTATAAATTTGGTGATAAGAATCATCAAAATTCGTTAAATACTGATCTAACAACATTGAAATATCTTTTTTTAATTGATTGATTTCAAAAAAATCCATACGGTCATGTTCTATAAAATAATTGACGATATCTTCTGTACTACGAGAAGTAAAATCATTATAAGCAGATGTATTAGATGGAACATAAAATTCATAAATACATGCTTGTAACTGATTTAAATTCTTTTGAATATTTAAGACTACTTTTTGCTTGCCTATTTCTGTTAAACCTTTCGGTACTTTTTTATCACGATCTAACTTTTCAATTTCGCTTTCTGCTTCAGCTTCTTTACGAGCTACACACCAATCATTAAAATGAGTAATTAACGTATTAGTGATAAACTCTTTTTCTTCCTCTTGTAAGGGTACAGGAGAACATCTCTCTATCTTTTTGGTAATTTCTTCTAATTCCAATGTAGAGAATGACTTTAATAACCCAATTGCAGTTGTTAAAATATGTTCTCTTAATTTGTTGTATTGATCTTGTAGTATAACAACTTCATCCATATCCTCACTCTCCTACAATATTCATTGTATCATCCCAAAAAAAGTTGAGCAAGCCATTTTATTATAATTGACATAAATTAACAACTAAAAAAATTGATTCATATCTTTTGGCACATGATCATTGACAACAGCATTCACAATTTTATCTTCTTTCTCTTTCGATACTTCTTTTCCCGTCATTTTTCCTAATTCTTGAATCACTTCACGTAATGTTCCTTCATTTTTTAAATCATTTTGTTGTAATTTTTTAGCAAGATCTAAAATGGTATCTTTTTTTACATTGGTTTTCTTTTCCACCTTATCAAAAAAACTATCTGTAAATTTCAAACCATATCCCCTCTTTCTATGATAGTATATGTCATACTTTTTTAGAAGTTCAAAAAAAGAAAGCTACCATGTAACTTTCTCATAATAAATCTTTACGAGTCCTATTGACCAAACATTTGAAACATTTCATATACATGAAAGAATTTTTATTGTTCTCCCTTATTTTTAAATTGTAAGATAATTGGAGTTCCCTCGAAGTCAAATGCTTCGCGTAATTTATTTTCTAAATATCTTTCATAAGAGAAATGAATTAATCCCTTACTATTTACTTGAATATTAAATGTAGGTGGTTGTGTTGATGCTTGATTAGAGAAGTAAATTTTTAATCTTTTTCCTTTATAACTTGGTGGTAAATTCAGTGCATAGGCATCACGAATGACATCGTTTAAAACACTTGTTTTTATTTCTCTTCTACTGTTCTCATATACTTTTAAAATCTCTGGCATCAATGTATGAATTCTCTTTTTTGTTTTCGCACTTAAAAATACAATCGGAGCATATGTCATAAATTGGAATTCATACTTTAATAATTCTTTAAATTCTTTCATTTTAGAATCTTTATCGTCTACTGTATCCCATTTATTGACAACTAAAACAACTGCTTTTCCCGCATCTAAAGCATAACCGGCAATATGTTTATCGTGTTCTACAATTCCTTCTTCGGCATTGATGACAATTAAACATACATCACTACGATCAATGGCTTTTAAAGAACGTAACAAACTGTATTTTTCAACTGCCTCGTATACTTTTCCACGTTTTCTCATTCCGGCTGTATCGATAACAACATAATCATGATCATGGTAACGGAATCTTGTATCAATCGCATCTCTAGTTGTTCCAGCAACATCTGAAACAATCACACGGTCTTCTCCAACAATCGCATTTACTAAACTACTCTTTCCAACATTTGGTCTTCCAATGACACAGAATTTTACAATACCATCTTCATATTCTTCTTCTATTTCTGGAAAATCTTTTGTAATTTCTTCTAATAGATCATAAATACCTTCATTTTGTTCTCCACTGACTGGCATGTATGTATCTAATCCGAGTTCGTAAAAGTCATAAATATTTTCTTTCGCAAATTTAGAATCCATTTTATTGATGACAACAATCACTGGTTTTTGTGATTTTAACAACATATCTTTAACTGCATAATCATTAGAAGTAAGTCCTTCTTTCCCATCGACTACAAATAAGATTAAATCTGCTTCGTCAATGGCAAGTTCAGCTTGCATTTTAATCGAATCATTAAAGTGCTCATCAGCTAAATCAATTCCTCCAGTATCAATCAAATGGAATGTATAATCTTTAAATTTTACGTTTCCATAAATACGATCTCTTGTAACTCCTGGTGTATCTTCTATAATTGAAATTTTCTTACCTACCATACGATTAAACAATGTACTTTTTCCGACATTTGGTCTTCCAAGTAATGCGACAACTGGTTTTCTCATAAGTATCCCCTCGTTTTCTTCCGGTATTATAACATATTTTTCTTATTCTACCAACTCTCTAATACTTTTCCATACGATAATATTTCTTGGGTATTTTGAAAGCAAGGTTCAGTATATTCTAAAAATCGTCCTAACTCCTGTTGAGAAATTGTTTCTGTCATATCAAAATAGAATTGATGATTATAGTAATACAGTTTTGTCTTCTTACGCCATTTTTTTCTTACATCACATGGGTCTTTAATTTGATATAGTATTTTACTATTTTTTTCAACATGTAAGCATAGTTCAATCTCATCTTGAAAATAATCAAAATCATCTAAATTTTCACGATGTATTTTTAAGATATTTCCATATAAAGGATCTTGATATACATGAATTGTATAATATCCACAAAAAGACATGTGATAAATCTGTTTTAGTTTTAATAATAGTGCTTTTAATTGTGGTTCTAACTTTTCTCTTTGCTCAAAAGATAATTGATGTGTTTGGACACGATTCAAAAAAAGAAGCATATTCTCTTTATCTAGAAATACTAGTTTCAAAATGGATCACCTAGTATTAGTCTATTTGAAGAATATGCTTTTGTTCCTTATATTTCTGTAGTTCTTTCAATTCGGTCGTAGATTTCTTCTTTTCCAAGTTTTGTGACACTGGAAAACATAACAAAGTCATCACCAACGACTAAATCTAATTGATCTAAAATTAGATTACGTTGTTTTTGACGGTTAGTAATTCCTACTTTATCTACTTTTGTAGCGACAATTGTAACTGGAATATCATAATATTTTAAAAATTGATACATCATTAAATCATCGCTAGTTGGTTTATGACGAAAGTCAATTAACATAAATACATTTTTTAAATTCGGACGATTAATTAAATAATCTTCCATCATTAATCCAAATTTTTTACGCATTGGTTTGCTGACGTTTGCAAATCCATACCCAGGTGCATCCACCAAATAAAATTCATCGTTTACAAGATAAAAATTAATCGTTTGTGTTTTTCCTGGTTGAGAAGAAGTTCGCGCATAGTTTTTTCTATGAATTAATGTATTGATAAAACTACTTTTACCGACATTAGAACGTCCTACTAATAAAAATTCTGGTTTATTATCTGTCGGATACTGACTACGTCTCACCGCAGATATTTCTAAATTAACACGATTAATTTTCATGATATCACCCAAATTTCATAATCTCATTATAACACGTATATCTTTTATATGTCAAAGTTCTTTCTTGATTCGCTTTTGATGAGCACGATATACATTTTCGCCTAGTTCAGATACAGTCATCTGTCCAACTCCCCCTGGAACTGGAGTAATATAGCTACAATGTGGAGCAACCTCATCATATGTCACATCTCCATATAATTTTCCATCGACACGATTCATACCAACATCGATGACAACGGCTCCTTCTTTGACCATGTCTCCACGAATCAAATCTTTTTTCCCAACGGCACAAACTAAAATATCTGCTGTCTTTGTATATTGTTCTAAATTTTGCGTATGAGAATGACATATTGTAACTGTAGCATTTTCATTTAATAAAAGTAAAGCAAGTGGTTTTCCAACCAATTCACTACGTCCGACAATGACCGCATGACGACCACATATTGGAATTTGATATTCATGTAGTAATGTCATAATTCCCGATGGTGTACAAGGAAGTAAACAATCTTCTCCTTTTAGAAGTTTTCCACCATTTAATGCATTTAATCCATCTATATCTTTCTCTGGATCAATTGCATCTTGTACGATTTTCGCATCAATGTGCTTTGGTAATGGCATTTGTACTAAAATACCATCGATAGATACATCTTCATTCAATTCCTGAATAACATGGATCAACTCTTCTTGTAAAATATCATCTTCTAAAGAAATATGATAGAAATGATAGCCTAAATTTTCAGCCATCTTTTGTTTTTGACGAATATAGACATTACTTGCTTCATTATGCCCTACTTGTATAACCGCAAACCCTAATGGTTGTTGTAATTTCAACAATTTTTCCTTTAATTGTTCTAATTGTTTTTTCTTTAATTCTCTTCCATTTAAAATTTCCATTTTCATCACCCAATTTATTGTAACATATTATCTTGTCAACGATAGCAAAGATAAGAAAATCTAGTAGAAAAAATGAATACTTTATAGTATAATAGAAATGGTGAATGCTTGTGAATTATCCAAACGGAACAAAAGTGAAACAATCTTATATATTACATGGCAACCGTGGGATGAGTTTAGAACACGATATTAACGTGACAAATGAATACTATCTCGTTCACAACATGGCAGTCATTTATAAAAAACCGACACCGATTACAGTTGTCAAAGTAGATTTTAAATCTCGTATGGATGCGGTAATAAAAGAAGCTTACTATAAAACTCCATCCACGACAGATTATAACGGTGTTTATAAGGGAAAATATATTGACTTCGAAGCGAAAGAAACAAGAAATAAAAGTTTCTTCCCTCTCGCAAACATTCATACCCATCAAATTAAGCACATAAAAAAGATTATAGAACATGGTGGAATCGGATTTATTATCGTTCGTTTCACCCACTATAATTTGACATATTTTTTAGATGGTAGTAAATTGATATCATTCATTGAAAACAACCAGAGAAAATCGATTCCGATTTCTTATTTTCAAAAAGAAGGGAAAATCATTGAAACAAAATATGCTCCACGTCTTGATTATTTAAAAATATTAGACGAAATGGAAAAAGAAGGTGAAGCTTCTGAAAAAGTATCATAAAGTTTTTCAATATATCAATGAACATCAATATGAGATTGCAATTGGACTGGTGAGTATTTTAGCGCTCATTGTTGGAATATTTGCCGTAGGTTTTTTAAAAGCCCTCATCATTATTTTAATATTAGATGGCATTTTATTTAGTCCAAACTTAATCAATTTAATTAATAATATAAGTAAGAAGAATATGGAGGTTACGATGGAAAAGAAGAGAACTGAAGCAAGACATGCACGTACGGGTCATGCGAAGAAAACGGATTATACCAAAGGAGCAAATGTCGCAAGTACTCGTTCAGCACGTATGGCAAGAAATAAAAAAGGAACGACAAAAGGAAAAAATAAGAAAAAGAAAATTGGAAAAAAGGTTTTAATGGTATTACTTATTTTAGGTATTATCGCTCTTGTGGCATTTGGAATTTTTATGTTCTTTATTATTAAAGAAGCACCAGAGTTTAGTCCTGATAAGTTATATCACCAAGAAGCTTCTATTTTATATAGCAGTGATGGATCTGTTATTAAAAAACTAGGAAGTGAAAATCGTGAGAAAATATCTTATAATCAATTACCAGAAGTATTGGTAGATGCGATTGTTGCAACAGAGGATTCTCGTTTCTTCCAACATAATGGATTCGACTTACCACGATTTATGCGTGCTGGGTTTGGAACACTTCTCGGTAAGAATGCCGGTGGTGCTTCTACATTGACTATGCAAATAGCGAAAAACCACTTTACTTCAACAAATCGTAGTATTACACGTAAGTTTACCGATATTTATATGTCAATCTTCCAGATTGAAAAACATTATACAAAAGAAGAAATTATGGAATTCTATGTCAATGCTCCATATTTAGGTAGTGGTGCATGGGGTGTAGAACAAGCATGTTTAACCTACTTTGGAAAGAGTGCGAAAGATATTAACTTAGCGGAAGCTGCTATGATTGCTGGTATGTTCCAAGCACCAAATACTTATGATCCAAATATCAATCCTGATTTAACAGAGAAAAGACGTCAAACAGTATTATATTTGATGAAACGCCATAATTATATTGATGATACAGAATATAAAGCAGCACTCAATTTAAGTGTTGATAAAATTGTAAAAACAATTTCTACAGAAGATGGTGAACAAACAGATCGTTTTAAATATCAATCATTTATCGATGCTGTGGTAGAAGATGTTACAGAGAGAACTGGTAATAACCCTTATAATGTATCAATGCAAATCTATACAACAATGGATAAAGATAAACAAGAAGCCGTTGAAGATATTATGAATGGTAAAACATTTAAATGGGAAAATGATGTTGTTCAAGGGGCTGTAGCTGTTGTCGATGTTAAAACAGGAGCTCTAACAGCAATTAGTAATGGTAGAAATATTAGTGGTGCAAATCAATTAGGACGTGCTACAAAAGTAAAACGTCAGATTGGTTCAACTGCAAAACCAATTTATGATTACGGTCCAGGATTTGAATACCAAGGTTGGTCTACTGCTACTCCATTTGCCGATGAACCTCACTCATATTCTGGTACAGATACTGATGATGGTGGCATTGAAAACTGGAATAGAACTTATCAAGGTTGGATGACACTACGTACTGCTTTAGCAGAATCTAGAAATATTCCAGCATTAAAAGCATTCCAACAAAATAAAAATTCCGATATTAAAAACTTTGCAGAAAGTTTAGGATTACATCCACAAGTAGAAAATGGTATGGTTTATGAATCACATGCTTTAGGTGGTTATGATGGAGAGTCTCCATTAACAATGGCTGGTGCTTATGCCGCATTTGCTAACGGAGGTTACTATACAAAACCATATACATATACAAAGATTGTTTATCGTGAAAATGATAAAACAGAAGAAGTAGATGCCGAAAAGAAGAAAGTGATGAGTCCTGAAACAGCTTATATGATTAGTAATGTATTATATAATGCTGCTGATTATGGAATTGGTACATCTTATTTAAACGGTGTTCATTTTGGAGCTAAGACAGGTACTTCTAACTTTACCGAAGACTTAATTAAGAAAAAAGGTTATCCATCAAATGCAGTTAACGATTTATGGGTAGATGGTATTAATACACAATATGCGATTTCTGTATGGTATGGATATGACAAACAAGATGATAAATATGTAAGTACAACAAATACTGGTGGACATAGAAATTTATTTAAAGCCATTGCTGGAAATTTCTTTACTGATAAAGCTGAATTTACAAAACCAGATGGTGTTGTTTCTGTCGAAGTAGAAAGAGAAACATATCCAGTAAAATTACCAAGTGCTAATACACCGGCTAATATGCGTATTACAGAGCTATTTAAGAAAGGAACAGAACCAACTGAAGTATCCAGTAGATTTGCTCAATTAAGTGATGTTTCTAATGTTAAGAGTAGTATTAGTGGAAATTCTGTTTCTATCTCATGGAATGGAATTAAGACACCTGCTGAGTTAGATTCTGGTAGTCTATCTAGTTGGATTGGAAAAGTATTTACCGATAGTGGTTATAAAAATAGTTACTTACAATCAAGATTAGGACAAAATCAAAGTATGCTTGGTAGTGTTGGATATAACATTTATGCAAAACAAAAAGATGGTAGTCTAAGACTAATTCAATTTACAAATAATACAAGTATTACCTTTACTGCAAAATCAACAGATAGTGGTACTTATATTGTTAAATCATGTTATTCTAACTTTAAGGCAGCGGAAGCTCCAGGTGTGGAAACAACTGTGAATGTTTCTAATGTCCAAGGAGAAATTACAGTAAGTCTAGTTGGTAGTGCTAGTATGACAGTTAACTTAAATAGTACATATCGTGATCAAGGTGTTGTTGTAAAAGAGGATGGAAAAGATGTAACAACAAGTGCAGAAGTTGAAACAAGTATTACAAACTCTGCTGGAATTCCTGCCTCATTAGATACCTTCACTTCTACTGCTGGAACTTATACAATTAGTTATACAGTAACTTACGGAGATTATACAAAAACAATTACTAGAAAAGTAACCGTTGTTGATAATCAAACCGGTGGTGGAACACCAACTGAATAAAAAAAGAGTTCACATTAATGTGAACTTTTTGTTTGCTCTCTAATCCAAGTAATTGCCTGTGGAATATGTTCAATGGTATCACTAGCTATCATGGCAATATCAGTTTTCTCTTTTTCTGCTAATTCCCCTGCTAATCCAGCTAAATAAGCACCTGCTGCGACAGTTAATATATCATATGGATAATAAGCACATAAACCAGCTAAGATGCCTGACAATACATCTCCACTACCCGCTGTTGCCATACCTGGACAACCTCTTTTTACCAAATATACTTCAGAACCATCAGAAATAATCGTCGTAGAACCTTTTAACAATAAAATAACACCATACTTTTTCGCAAACTGTTTGACAATTTCTACTGGATTTTCTTGAATCGTTTCAATCGATAAATTTGTCAGACGAGAAAATTCTTTTAAATGAGGTGTCAATACTACACGATGATTGTTTATGATATCTAAATGATCAACTAGAGTATTTAATCCATCGGCATCAATTACCATAGTACCAGAATAGACATCCAATATTTCTTTTAAGATAGCTAAATGAGATTCATCTTGTCCCCAACCCATACCGATTGCCAAAGCATCTAAATCATGAATACCTTCTTTTAATTGTTCTAGATTATGATAAAAGAACATCGTCTGTTCTAAAATATGTGGTGTTAACAATGGGGCTAACTCTTCTGGAATCAATACACGACTAATCCCACATCCACTACGTAAAGAAGCATGACTCAATGTAGCTAGTTTTAAAGCCCCAGCATAATTGTTAGAACCACCAATAAAACCTACTTTACCAAAATCTCCTTTATTCACTTCTTTGTCTCTTTTTACAAAATAAGATTGAATATCTTCTACCTGAATTTCTTTCATAATAAGCCTACTTTCTAAAAAGATAAGAAGTATTGATTACTTCTTATTCTTTAATTTACGATAAATGCGATTTGCTTTACTATTTGCTTTATAAATCGTATTGGGATTATCAATATGATCTATTATATTGATTTCATGATTTGCAAACCATGAAATTACTTTTTCTCCATCTATCTGCATTCCTTTCGCATCTCTAAAGTCTGTTCCAGACATTCCTCCATAATGGAAAATCAAATTCTGATAGTCTTTTACTCCTTTTACAGGGTATCCATCTTTTAATACTTCCGCCTGTAATTTTGTAATAGACCACCACCATTCAAACTCTTCATCTAATAAATACTTCTGATATAATTCTTTATCAATCATAAAACAGAAACCATCCACTCTCGTATACGGATTTCCTTCCACTACACCAAGTGATGTAATTCCTTTCTCATAAATACGATTCATTTCATCTAACCATTCTGGATTACGAATATCAATATCAGAGTTTAATAACAATACACGATCTGATTTTGGATCACAAAAGCGAAATGCGATATTATTTCCTTTGGCAAATAAAGTATTTTCCTGTGAGAAAATTAATTTATCAATTTTCTTTTGTTGATATAATTTTAGTAATAATTTTTGTACTTTCTTTTCAGAAGCATTATCTAATACAATTACTTCATAGTCTTTATTTTTTGTCATTTGTAATGTCTCTATCGTATTTTTAACATAATCATATGCATTATGTACGAGTATAATAATACTTGTCATTCTATCCCTACTTTCCAATATTAATATAACATAAAAATAAATCCACTGCAATGTGGATTTACTTTGTCATATGACGTAATACATATATACCTAAAATCGTTAGAAAAGAACCAACACCAACAACAATATAGCGAATACTCTTTTCATGATCAATATCTGTCTTCTTTGTTGCTTTCTTATTATCTTGTATCTTGATAATATATTCTCCATTTTTCGAATACAAATAATTCTCTCTTGCAAAACGAGCAATATAATCAGGATCTTGTAATTTTTTTAACTCGATATTTAAATTCTCTTCATCTTCTTTTAAAACAAGTAATTGCTTTTGTAATTCTTTCTTTTCATGATTTAAATCAATAATATTTAATGTATAAGTAGTAAGAGTAATAAAGAAATAGATAATTACTGCAAAAGAAAGCGTACCAAAAAATAAAAGTCTTTTTTTCGCTCTTTTACTTACTTTTTTCTTCTTTGCCATCTTTATCACCTACTATTTTATAGTGTATCATGTTTCTTTTTTCTTGACAATATGCTTAGAAGTCAAGAAATGTAAATGAATTAGATGTTCTATAGAATAACCAAACATCATACTGAGAAAAGCATATGGATGAAGAACTCCATAATTAATCTTTCTTAAAATTAAAAAGTATAAAAAAGTCATAACGAGAACAAATAAAATGGTAAAACTATATTGAAACCATTTTTCTTTAGCGTATACAAAACGATACTGAATTGTTAATAAAAAGGAAAATAGAACCCCATAGAAAAAGGAAAATACCAAAGTAATAATCTGTACTTTTAAACTCATTATTTAAATAATTTACTAAACATACTATCTTCTTTTTCCTTTTTCGCTGTTTCCATATAACTTAAACTATTTACTTTTCCTTTAATAGAAACATTTCCCTGATAAGTATCTAATTTAATAATCTCTAACCCTTCTCCTTTTAACATAATATATCCCATGGTTGTTTCCATTAAAAATTCTTCATTATCAAAACTCTCTATTTTTTTTACTCCTGTAATCACTAATGTTTTTCTATCACTAATTGTTATATTATGATTTCCTACTACAGTTCCTATGATATTTGAATGATCCTTGTCCATATTTTAGCCTCCTGTTAAAATATATGAACATCTATCTCAAATATACCAAAAAAAGGTTCTATTCTTCAGAACCTTCTTCTAATACTTTTTCATATTCAGCTAACACTGCATCTTCAATCATTTTTCTTCCTTCTTTATTGATTGGATATACAATGTCTAATCTTTCTTCTTCTACAGTTTCTGGTGCTGTAGTAACTTCTTCTGTAGCTACTTTTGCATCTCCACCTTTTTTACCATCAATAGGATATGTGACTTTTATTTCTGTATCCTGTCTTACAGGCTGGGGCCAAAGTCCATAAACATGATCAACAAAATAACCCCACTGACTGCTTAGTGAATATTTGTTGTAACCACTTCCTTCATATACCCATCCACAGGCT
>ENA-ORMR01000299-ORMR01000299.1-human-gut-metagenome-genome-assembly--contig:-NODE-299-length-54609-cov-9.211424_pt1 | contig 54609 bp, 58 predicted proteins | sample MGYA00242107_ERZ509003 | MGnify/ENA primary metagenome ERZ509003 (study PRJEB26280, sample SAMEA2338699) | human gut metagenome | biome: human gut; feature: human-associated habitat; material: faeces...
AGTTTGTATTTCTCATATCTATCACCTAGTCTCCTACTGTTTACATTTTAACACATTTTATTCGTAATGAAAAGTTTATTTTTGAACTTTATGATCAGATAATAAACTAACATATTTCATATGTTTTGGTGCTCTTTTATCCTCTGGTGGATATTCCATATAACTGTCTCCATAGTGAGCTTTTAAAAATGCTTCAGGATTATTTGGAACGGGAAACATTCCATCTTCAAATGGATACAGCTTTGTAGGAAATATATCATCATAACGATAAATATATGGTTTTCTCGGAGAATTATATATCCACGTAATCTCATCACCAATCAGTTTACTATCTCTATTTTGATTTCCATAATCAATCGCATTTTGAAGAAATTGTTTCTTTAGTGAGATAGGATTACGATTCATATTTTCTAATGTTGTAATGACTGTAGCTAAACCAGTGTTTTTTAAACGCCAATGATAATCCATTTTCTTATCTTCTGATACATAGTTTAAAAGAAATACATCTATAAATACTCCATCACAATCGGTACATTTGTTTTTTAGAAGAATATTTTCTTCTTCTACAAATGTATTTTTTAATCTAATTTTCATTGCTGGAAATGGTACTAAATAGCGTTCATCTAAATCAAAGCATTGAACTACATATTGTTCCGGTAAATCTTCCTGTAATGCTTTTAATAATTGAGAATATTGATCACGATGAATTGCTATATCTAAATCATCATCCCACGGAATAAATCCTTGATGACGAACTGCTCCTAATACACTCCCAGAGAACAAAAGATAATGAATATCATGTTTTTTACATATCTTATCTACATCTTTTAACATTGATAATAAAACCAATTGTAATTTTCTTAATGTAACATCTGTTCCATCGATATCCTGATTAATCACATAGTTATATTCCATTTCTGTTCACCATACTATCTATTTTTTTTAGTATATCATAATTTAAATATACTACCTATAGTTTTCTAAAAAACTGTAATATAAGTTGACACCATTGCCATAAAAAAAGAACAGTTTCTGTTCTAAAAATAATTATAGTATACTTTTGGTTTTCCCAGTAAAGTAATAATGTCTAATATGACACCAACTCCACAAAAACCACCTGTTACCATATATAAAAGCCCCATATAAAATTTTCTTTCATAAAATTTATGAATTCCTAACCATCCCAAGAAAATAGCAAGCAATAAGGTAATCCATTTATAAAAAGGTCCTCTTTTTTGAAATCCAAAAATACTTTCTCGCCAATCATGTGTTTCTTCTTCTGTTTCTTTTACTTCTTCGACAATTTTATTTGTCTGATTTATTTTTTCACCACAATATGGACAAATATGTGCATCCATAGGGATTTTAGAAGCACAATTTTTACATAATTTCGTACTCAAAAAAAAGCCTCCTATCAATATTATAAAAAAAGTCCAAAGGGAACCTCTAATGATCAAAAACCTGATCTCCCAGGTGGGCATCACATGATAAATTTTAGGATCCTTAAATAAAATTTAAGTATTCAACACCATTTATCAATTAGATTCCCAATCATTACTTTAGTAGGTTTTTCTAAAATTGGTCCTTATCCTTTAGACAATTACATTATATCATACTTTCTGATTTTTTTAAAGTCATTCCTATATGATTTATTGATTTCACATGCTTTCACATAATTGTTATTTTTTGTCATATTCATCCATAAATGAATGTGTTTGATTTCCTTTTTTATATCCAAGTAATGTGTTTAGATTTACATTTTTAGTAGCTGTTAGAAGGTTTAAATCAGCATCTTCATGTATCTCACATAAATCGTCGACCAATTGTTTTACAACAACACGCTTACCGTCCCCTTTTTTGGTAACAGAACAAGCACAGTCGATAAATGTTAAGTCGTTATTACGAGCCCATGATTTAATGTAATTTTCTTTGACATAGTAAAGTGGACGAATTAATTCCATTCCTTCAAAATGATCGCTATGTAACTTTGGCATCATGCTAGAGATTTGTCCATTCCATATTAAGTTTAATAATACTGTTTCGATTACATCATTCATGTGATGACCTAAAGCAATTTTATTACAACCAAGTGATTGTGCTTTGTCGTAAAGTGCTCCTCTTCTCATTCTAGCACATAAATAACATGGATTATCATTTCGTCTTTGACTAGAAGAATCTGCTACTTGAAAGATATTATTTTGAAAAATAATAGCCGGTATTCTCAGTATTTCTAAATTCTGTTTGATTTGATTTAAGTTCTTTTCTTGATATCCTGGATCCATGACAAGATAAACTAATTCAAATGGTACTTTTCCATGTTTTTGTAATTCTTCTAAACATTTCGCAAGTAACATAGAATCCTTTCCACCACTGATACAAACGGCAATCTTATCTCCTTCTTTTACTAGTTCAAAGTCACGAATTGCCTTCATAAATGGGCTCCATATCTTCTTACGATATTTTGTAATAATACTGTGTTCAATTTGTTCTTTTCGATTCATATCATCCACTCCAAACGATATGATTATATCACAAAAAGAGTAAAAAAAGAAAATGATATCATCCATTCATTTTCTTTTTATGATTTACATTTAATGTTCTCATAGAATTTAAAATAGCTAACACTGATACACCAACATCTGCAAATACAGCTTCTAACATATTGGCGAAACCAAAAGCCCCTAGCACGAGAAAGAATATTTTAATACCGATAGCAAAGACAATGTTTTGCTTTACTATGCGAATCGTTCTTTTAGCAATACCAATCGCTTCTCCAATTTTACTTAAATCATCATCCATAATCACAACATCAGCTGCTTCAATCGCTGCATCACTACCAAGACCACCCATAGCAATTCCAATATCTGCACGCACTAATACAGGAGCATCATTCATTCCATCGCCTACGAATGATAATGGACCGGTGTCACTTTCTTTCATCAGTACTTCAACACGTTCCAATTTATCTTGTGGAAGCAAAGAAGCATAATAAGAATCAATTGGTAGTTTTTCAGCAATACTCTTTGCAGATTCTTTAGAATCACCAGTTAACATGACCATTTTATGAATCTGTTGTTGTTTTAAATTTTCTAATGATTCTTTCGCATTTTCTTTGATTTCATCAGAAATAACAAGATAACCCAAATATTGTTTTTCCTTTATAACATAAACAACCGTTCCGTCCTGTATTTGCGGTACTTCTATTTCTAAATCATTCATATAAGCTGCATTTCCAACATAAATATCTTCATTAGAAACGGAAACATGAACACCTTTTCCAGACACCTCTTCAATTTGTTTTACATCCTCTTGTGCAATTACTTTCGTATATTTTTCTTTAATAGAAAGTGCAATTGGATGATTAGAATAAAGTTCTGCTTCTGCCGCATACTTTAATAATTGTTCTTCTGATATCTTATTTGCAACAATCTTCGTAACTTGAAACGTTCCCTTGGTAAGCGTTCCCGTCTTATCAAAAACAATTGTCTTTAAAAGAGAAAGTGTTTCTAAGTAATTACTACCCTTTAATAAAATTCCACGTCTAGAAGCTCCACCAATTCCTCCAAAAAAACCGAGTGGTACAGAAATAACAAGTGCACAGGGACAAGAAATTACAAGAAAAGTAAATGCTCTTTCTAAACAAACTTCAAATGTAAGATGAGGAAACAAGAAAGGTGGAATCACTGCTAATAATATTGCTCCTACTACGACAATTGGCGTATAATAACGAGAAAATTTAGTAATGAAATTTTCTGTTTGCGCTTTTCTACTACTTGCATTTTCTACTAAATCTAATATTTTAGAAGCAGTCGACTCATCAAACTCTTTCGTAACCTCTATTTTTAATAATCCATTTTGATTTACACTACCACTTAAAACAGTATCCTTAACTCTCACATGTATTGGAACAGATTCACCTGTCAATCGAGAGGCATCCAAATAACTTTCTCCTTCTTGTACAATACCGTCTAATGGAACTTTTTCTCCGGGTTTTACCACGATAATATCTCCAACTTTCACATCGTCAGGATCCACTTTTGTTAATTTTCCATCCTTTTCCATGTTCGCATAATCTGGTCGAATATCCATTAAACTAGAAATAGAAGTACGGCTTTTTCCGACTGCATAAGATTGAAATAACTCTCCTACTTGATATAAAAGCATTACCATAACACTCTCTAAATATTCCCCTAGAAAAATAGCACCTACAGTAGCGAGGCTCATTAAAAAGTTCTCATCAAATAATTGGCCAGATAAAATATGGTTTACTGCCTTATAAAGTACATCATAACCAACAATCAAATAAGCAGAAAAATAAAGGATAAAAGAAAACGATGGATTCACTGGAAGACAAATTGCTCCCACGAATAATATAACTGATAAAATAATTCGATAAAGTTTTATTTTTAATTTTTGATCCATATTCTCACCTATTTTTCAATAATTTCAACTTCTGGTTCTAATCTATGAATGACATCATTGATCTCATTCATGATTGTATCTTCTCTTGTCTCATCTATTACCAATTTCATTTTTTCACTAAGAAAACTGATTGAAACTTCATTCACACCATCTATTTTTTGAATCGCTTTTTCAAGCTTTGTGGCACATACCGCACAGTCTAAATTTTTTATCATATATCGCTTTTTCATAAATTTCTCCTTTCATTTGAATGATGATTCAACTATCTATTTCCATTATAATTGAATAATTATTCAAATGTCAATAGCGTTTCTTCATTGTTTGACATTTGTTCAACAATTCAATTATAATATATGTATCGAGGTGAGAAAATGAACGAAATTACACCGCACCACATTGAAAATGTTAAAAAAGTGCAACAGGCAATTCCAGATTATAATACGATTATAGATTTATCTGATTTTTTTAAAATTTTAGGAGATAGTACAAGATTACAAATATTAATGGCTTTAGAGCATGCAGAACTCTGTGTCAGTGACATCGCCTATTTATTAAATATGACTGTATCTGCTGTCTCTCATCAATTAAAATCATTAAAGACAGCAAAACTCGTAAAATTAAGAAGAGATGGGAAAAGTATTTACTATGCACTAGATGATGATCATATTAATAAATTACTATCTGTATCTCTTGAACATATTGAAGAAAAATAATCATCACTTGTATTATACCGAAAAACGTGGAATCCATGCGATTTCACGTTTTTTTATTGATTCCTTACCTACTAACTGCAATATCTTTACAACAAATCTTTTTCTAAAAAAGATACTGTACAAGTAGAAAGCTGTCCTGCATTTATTTTATCAACCTTTTTCGTTTTTCGTTCAAACCAAATTGTATTTACAAATTCCCAAATAGAAAACGTTCCAATAATTGATAAAATTTCGCTTATATATTCCGTATGATTCATGTTTCGAATCAAAAAAGAACATGCCAAAATAATTGATCCAACTACAAATAGTTTCAGTGCTTTCCATGAATTATATTGTAATTCTACTTCCATATCGTGTGTAATTAAACCGAATTGATTAGAGATATTTTCAACCAGTTCCTCTTTTTCTTCTTTGGTAAATGAGATACCATCGAATTCTAATACAATAGAATATTCATATGGAATATAATAGGCAATTTGTTGAATGTAGGAGATGAATTCTGGATTTAGAACATGGTGTTTACGATCGAAAGAAGAATAGATTTCTTCTTTTTTATTGATATGAATTGGAATCACTGCTTTTTCATCTTTAATATAGTGCTGATTCATATATAATTTTGAGTCAAAATTTACATTTAAATATCTTTTCATTTTACTGATTCTTTGCATTGTTTTACACTCCTATCCTTCTTTTATTATACTATGGAAATACAAAAAAATAAAACATGAAATTTTCATGTTTTACATTACTAATAAACAAAGTAAGACAATCACACCTAGAGCGATACGATACCACATAAATACTTTAAAGTCATGTGATTTTAAGTATTTCAATAAGAATTTAATACAGATTAATCCTGCTAAGAATGAAATTAAAATACCAAGAGCAAAGATACCAATATTTGCTTGGATTAAGGCCATAGTAGAATCTTTCAAAAATGTCAGCAATACTGCACCGGCTACAACTGGTGCTGATAAATAGAATGAAAACTTAGCTGCTTCTTCACGATTCATTCCTCTTGCACGAGCAGCAGCAATTGTCGTTCCACTACGAGAGAATCCTGGAATTAAGGCAAATACTTGCGCACATCCAATGACTAAGGCATCTAGCCATGTCATCTCAGCAAATCCTTTTTTCTGTTTGAAGTAATAATCGCATAAATAAATGACAATTCCCATAAAAATAAGGGCAAGTGCGATCAATACAAAATTACCACGCAATGCATTCTCAATTGTCTCTTCAAACAAAACACCAAAAATAGCAGCTGGAATACATGCAAGCAAAATAAACCACATCAATTTTCCATCTTTACTTTTCGGTTTTGTAAACCCATTCACTAAAATGTTGATGAAGTCTTTAAAAAAGAATAAACCAATTGCTAGTAACGTCCCTAAATGAAGCGCAATATCAAAGGCCATTGTAATATCTGCTCCCATAGAACTACCAATCCCAAAAATATCACGGAATATAATTAAATGAGCACTAGAAGAAATTGGCAAAAATTCTGCAATTCCTTGTATAATTCCTAAAATAATGACTTGTAAATATAACATAATACCATCTCCTATAAGTCGTAAACGAATACATTATACCATATTCTATTCAAATCTGTTTCCTATATTGACACAAAAAAAGAAAAAGGTGTCAACCAATTTTTAATCATTATCCTTGACAGTGATATCCATTTTCTTTCATCATTTGTAAAACATCTTTTTTCTGCATATCCATTTCCAACATATCTGTTTCATGATCAATCATTGGTACCATTGCATTATTGACTTGTCTTAATCGTACTTTTACCAGTAAATGATAAGAAGTATCAAACACTTCAGAAGAAACATCAACTCCAGATTGATTTTTTATTTTATTAGACTGAAACACCAACCCCGTCTTACGGCTCTCGAAACGATAGCGATCTGTCCCCGATGGAGATGTTGGTAAATGCATAGAGTCTTCATAAGTAAAAGAAGTTAATAAGTTGTTTTCAAAAGAAAGTTGATATTGATCTTGGATTGATATGTGATTTTTTGTTTCTTGTTTAGTACATAGTGTTTTACTGACACCAAAAAAGCCAAAAGCATTTAACATAAAATAACCACCAATTCCGACAATTAATAAAAATAAAATGACCGGTAGTAACAATTTATGTTCTCTTTTAAAACTCTCTTTTGTAATAGTAGAATCTTCTTCTACGATATCTTCCATTTCATATGGATGAAGGATCTCTACTTCTTGTTCTTTATAATTATGACCTTGAAACATATCAATACCCCTTCTTATTTTCTCTATTCTTATTGTAACACGAACGAAAAAGAAGTACAACATGGCAGTTGTACTTCTGAGTCTTATTCTTCAAATTGTGAGTTATATAATTTCGCATAGAAACCATTTTTCTTTAATAATTCTTCATGATTTCCTTGTTCGACAATATCTCCATGATCCATAACTAAGATTAAATCAGCATTACGAATTGTTGATAATCTATGAGCGATAATAAAGCTTGTTCTATTTTTCATCAATTCATCCATTGCTTTTTGAATATATTCTTCTGTTCTTGTGTCAACACTACTTGTTGCTTCATCTAAAATTAAGATTTTAGGATCTGCAAGAATCACACGAGCAATGGTTAAAAGTTGTTTTTGGCCTTGACTGATGTTATTTCCTTCTTCGTTAATTACCATGTGATAACTTTCTGGAAGTGTTTTGATGAAATGATCCGCATGAGCTTCACGACAAGCTTTTTCTACATCTTCAAATGTCGCATCCATTTTACCATACTTGACATTGTCTTCAATGGTTCCAGAGAATAACCATGTATCTTGTAATACCATTCCAAACATACGTCTTAAATCTTGACGTTTAAAGTCTTTAATATCATGGCCATCGATTTGAATGCTACCATGATTGACATCATAGAAACGCATTAATAGTTTTACCATAGTTGTTTTTCCAGCTCCTGTAGGACCTACAATAGCTACTTTTTGACCTTGTTTTACGGTTGCATTAAAGTCTTTGATAATTGTTCTATCAGGATTATATCCAAATTGAACATGAGAGAAAGTTACATTGCCATTTAAGTTTTCTGTAGATACAGGATGTTCTGTTTCTTTCACTTCTTCCTCTTCTCCTAAGAATTCAAATACTCTTTCAGCTGCTGCAATCGTTGCTTGGATTAAGTTAACAATTTGGGCAACATTAGAAAGTGGATGCATAAAATTACGAACATATTGGATGAAACTTTGAATATCTCCGACAGTGATTTTATTTTGAATTACAAAATATCCACCTAAAATAGAAACGACAACATATCCTAAGTTTCCAATGAAGTTCATAAGAGGCATCATAATTCCTGAAAAGAATTGACTCTTCCATGCAGAACGATAAAGTGTTTGATTTAATTCTTTAAATTCTTCTACTGCTTCTTCTTCTCCATTAAATGCTTTTACAATGTTATGCCCACCATATACTTCTTCTACTTTTCCATTGACATGACCTAAGTATGCTTGTTGTCTTTCGAAGTATTTTTGCGAATGGCTGACAATAAAAGCAAGTAAGATTAAAGCAATTGGAATAATGACTAAGACGGCTAATGTCATGATTGGAGAGATTGTAAGCATCATGACGACAACTCCGATTAAGGTTGTAATTGAAGTAATCATCTGTGTCATGCATTGATCTAAGTTAGAACTTACAGTATCGACATCGTTTGTAACTCTACTTAGAATTTCTCCATGTGTTTTATGGTCAAAATATTTCATTGGTAAACGATTTAATTTTTCACTAATAGACTTTCTTAGTCCATAGGCAATCTTTTGACTGACTCCAGACATAATAAAGTTTTGAACAAAATTACATACTGCACTGACAGCATATAAGCCTAATAAGAAGATTAGAATACGACCAATTTTAGAAAAATCGATTCCACTTCCACCACTGATTTTACTAACTAAACCATTAAATATCTCCGTTGTTGCTTTTCCCATGATTTTTGGTCCAATAATTGAAAAGGTTGCACTTAATATAGCAAATAAAACAACTGTAAAGATATAGTATTTATAAGGAGATAGATAATGTGCAAGTTGCTTTAAAGTTCCTTTAAAGTCTTTTGCTTTATCAGAACTTGGCGCTTGTTTTTTACCCTTCATAATCTAATTCCTCCTTTGACAATTGTGATAATGCAATTTCACGGTATACATCACATGATTTTAACAATTCTTGATGTGTACCAGTACCAACGACATTACCATCATCTAATACGACAATCTTATCTGCATTCATAATCGTACTAATACGTTGAGCGACAATTAACATAGTACTTCCTTTGGTCTTTTCTCTTAAAGCCTTACGAAGTGCTGCATCTGTTTTAAAATCTAGTGCTGAGAAGCTATCGTCAAAAATATAAATTTCTGGTTTTTTGATTACTGCACGAGCAATGGATAAACGTTGTTTTTGTCCTCCACTGACATTCGTACCACCTTGGCTGATTGGGTTTTCTGTTCCTTTTGGTAACTTACTTACAAATTCAGATGCTTGAGCAATATCTAATGCTTCTTGGATTTCTTTATCACTGGCATCTTCTTTTCCATAACGTAAGTTAGAAGCAATGGTACCAGAGAATAGTACACCGGTTTGAGGAACATATCCAATCTTATCACGTAAATCTTTTTGATCTAAGTCTTTTACGTTGACTCCATCGACTAATACTTCTCCTTTTGTTGCTTCAAAGAAACGTGGAATTAAGTTAATTAATGTTGATTTACCACTACCAGTTGATCCGATAAAGGCAACTGTTTCTCCTTTATTCGCTTTGAAGTTAATATGATGTAACATATATCCATCAGAGTCAGGATAACGGAATGAAACGTCTTTGAATTCAACTGTTCCTACTTCTGTTGTCTCCTTTTTTTGTTTTGGATTTAAAATTGTAAATGGAGTTTTTAATACTTCATCAATACGTCCAATACTGACAATGGCACGTGGAAGCATAATTGATACAATTGAAATCATTAAGAATGACATAATAATTTGCATTGTATATTGAATAAACGCCATCATGTCACCAACTTGCATAACACCACTATCAATTCCTTTGGCAGCTTCCCACACGATTAATACGGCAATCGCATTCATTGTAAACATCATAAGTGGCATCATGGTTGCCATGACACGAACGATAAATAATTGATTGTTCTTTAAGTCTTTATTGGCTTTATCAAAACGTGCTTCTTCGTGTTTTTCTTTAGCGAAAGCACGGATAACAGGAAGTCCTGTTAAAATTTCACGTGTTACTAAATTTAAACGGTCGATTAATTTTTGAACACGTTTGAATTTTGGCATAGCAATTGCAAATAAGATAATAACAAGTGTCGCAATTGCCATAACTGCTACGGCAATAATCCATGCCATACCAGTACCTGTTGCTAGTACTTTTACAACTCCTCCAATGGCGATAATTGGTGCATAGAAGATTGTACGAAGTAAGAATACTAACAACATTTGGACTTGTTGAATATCATTCGTACTACGTGTAATTAAACTAGCTGTTGAGAATTGTTTCATCTCGCTTTCTGAGAAATCAACTACTTTCTTAAATACTTGATTTCTAAGATCACGTGCAAGTCTAGCAGCAATACGAGAACCTAGGAATCCAACCATGACGGTTGCAAACATAGAGATGAGTGCTAAACCTAACATCTTTAAACCAGATACAAAAATATAATTCGTCTGAATACGATCGGTATCCATTCCTAATCTTTGATACTCCGTTTTCACAAATTGAATGGCACTTTGTTCTAACATTGTGTCTGGCATATCTTTCATTTTTTGATTTAATTGTTTCATCATTTCCTGACGTTGTTCTTTTGGCATCATTTCTAATAATTTCATGACTGTCAAATCAGGAATAGATGATAGTTGTTCCGGTAACTTACTGATAATTTGTTGTTCAATTTTTGCTCCTTCTTCAGTATCACCACTAAATAACAATAAATATGTTAATGGTTTTTGCAATAATTGATTTAATTTTTCATGATTTTCTTTAGAAATATCTTTTAACACATAAATATCTTGTTTTTCTACTGTTGGATAGCTTTCTAACTGTTCTTCTGTCGCATCTTTTTTAGAGACAACTTCATATTGATTTTGAACAAATTTACTATCTCTTTCGTTTAAGAAAAGTAAGATATCTTCAAAACTCTCTTTAGTAATTGCTTCTGGCGTATTATCTTCAATACCACCTTCTTGAATACCTGTATTTACAATACGAGAAGTATATTCTGGTAATGATAAGTCACATGCTGCTTGCACGAATAAAAGAGCAATGACAATCAAAACCGAATACCAATATTTACATAAGTGTTTTATAATTCGAACCATAACCTCTAATCCTTTCTATTTCTTTTCCATACCATCTCTTAATAGTGTTAATTTTCTTCGATAAGAAATCATAATTTCTTCTTTTGTCTTATCTGATGTAAAAGAAGAAACAAGTGTATGAAGTGTCATACCAAATAATAAACCAACGATTTCTTCTAAATCATCTTCACATTGAACATTTAATTTACTTACATCAATTTGTTCTAAAAATAATTTATATGTATTTTGAGGTTCAAAAACATTTGGTTTTACAGGGAATAACCGTTTTTCAGAACGACTGTTGATATTGGCAAATACTTGTTTAAAAAATAAACGATGACTCTTTTTAGAACAGTAATCGACAATTACTTCAAATAGACATTCAAACGTCCGAAATAAATCACCCTGCTCTTTTACAACGGTAATTAAAAGTTGTTTTTGAAAATGTGTATTTGATTGATCCAGTAAGTAAAAATATAAATCTTCTTTATCGCGAAAATACATATAAAAACTACCACGTGGGATAGATGCTTCTTTAATAATTTGATTGATGGAAGCATTTTCAAAAGAATGTTGTGTAAATTCATTGATTGCTGCTTTCAATAGTGTTTTTTGTTTTTCCTTAGGAAGATGAAAAAATGTTTGTGTCGGCACGGTATCACCTCATCTATTAGCATATGACAAATTGTCATACTTGTTCATTTTAACATGACAACTTGTCATATGTCAATCAATTCCCATAATTTCCCACAATCAAAAAAGAAACAAAACTGCTTCTTTCTATTTCCAAAATTTTAAACGCTTGGCATTTAAATCGTGATACTCTTGAAATATTTGCTGATAATGTTGTTGATATCCTCGAACTAATTCATTGATAACATCATCTGAATAATATAATTGATAATTTTTATAGTGTACATTTAAGCCTATTGCCTGCATTGCTTCATTAAAATGATTTTTTTCTGTTGCCAGAAAGAATGCTTTTGCTTCTTCTAATGATCTTTTTGGTGATAACAAATAATCATGATACAACTTACAAGCAATTAATAACCCTAAAATATATCTCATGGATAATAAAGAATAATGTGTATAAAGATGTTCCTCACAAAGACAAATATACTCGTTATCAATATAACTCTCATTCCACTTGTAGCGTTCAAAATCACATAGATAAACACGTGGTTCACGTGGAAATTGCTCTTTTAAATAGATTGTAGCAAGTTGTTCTATAAAAATAGGAAGTGCTTCTCCTAGCATAAATATCGTCGTATTTTCTTCTTTTTGTAAATAATGCGTATATTCATGGGCATAAGTAATTACATCAGATAAATTATAATTTAATTCAATTTGATAGAATTCTTTACTCCAATCTAGACCAGAATGTTTAAAATCTTTTCCATGTTCATCTTTTGTACGAAAAATATAATCTTGTAAAGCTTGTTTTCCAATTTGATAATATTCTTCTCCTAATTTTGCTCTTAAAAAGTCTAAAAATAACTGTTCGGCATTTTCTTGTTCTAAATAAATAGAACGTCTTTTTTTAGGAACTTTATAAGTTGAATTAGAATACAATTTTATAATTAGTTGTATCATATCTTGTTTCATATATTCTAAAATATATCCTAATTCTTTCCATATTTCATCATTCATGACATTCAACCTTTCTAAAACAACCCCGTAATATGTCCATTATTTGTAATATGCATAGATGTCATAGCAGGTTTTTTAGATAATCCTGGCATTGTCATAATGTTTCCCATATATACTACTACAAATTCCGCTCCACGATTCCATTTTACATCTTTTACTTCTACTACAAAATCACGTGGATCTCCTAGTTTTTTCGCATCATCACTAAATGAGTATTGTGTTTTCGCAATACAAACAGGTTGTGATGTTGCCCCCATATTTTCATATTCTTTTAATTTTTCTAACACACCATCTTGATAACATACTTTCTTTGCATGATAGATTTCTGTCGCAATGGTTTCTATTTTTTTGGTAAGAGATAAATTCATCTCGTATAGCGGGTGAAAATCAGGTTCTTGTTGACACAATTGAATGACTGTTTTCGCAAGTTCAACAGATCCCTTACCTCCATCTTGATAGGCAGTAGAACATGCATAAGGAACATGTAATGTCTCTAATGCTTTCTTAACAAAAGAAAGTTCTTTATGACTATCTGTCGGAAACTGATTGATACATACGACAACATGACTTGTATACTTTCTCATATTTTCTAAATGTGCTTTTAAATTGGTCATTCCCTTTTCTAACGCTTTTACATTTTCTTGTGCCAACTGATCTTTAGAAGCACCACCATGATACTTCATACTGCGAATTGTCATATTTAAAACAATCACATGTGGTTTTAAATTTCCTTTTGGGCATTTGATATCTAAGAACTTTTCTGCTCCTAAATCGCTTCCAAAACCAGCTTCTGTCACCACATAATCAGATAGTTTTAAAGCCATCTTAGTCGCTAATAAAGAATTACAACCATGGGCGATATTCGCAAATGGTCCTCCGTGAATCAATACCGGATTTCCTTCTAATGTCTGTACCAAGTTTGGTTTTAAAGCATCTTTTAATAAAATTGTCATCGCATCTTCAACATGTAAATCAGATACATAAATCGGTTGATTCTCTACATCATAGGCAATTAACATATTTCCAATTCTTCTCTTTAAATCAGCAAGAGAATCAGAAAGACATAAGATTGCCATTAACTCCGTCGCAACAGTAATCACAAATTGTTCACGATGGTGAACGCCTTGTTTTCCACACCCTACTTCAATCTCTCTTAAATTACGATCATTGATATCAAGACAACGAGTATGAACAATTTTATTTTCGTCAATGTGTAATTCATTTCCTTGATAAATATGATTATCAATTGCTGCTGATAGAAGATTATTCGCACTCGTTATCGCATGCATATCTCCTGTAAAATGAAGATTAATCTCATCCATCGGATATACTTGGGCATAACCTCCCCCTGTAGCTCCTCCTTTAATACCAAAAACTGGTCCTAGAGAAGGTTCTCTTAGGGTTGCTAAACTATGATACCCTAACTTACAAAGAGCATCATGTAAGCCGATTACCATCGTTGTTTTTCCTTCTCCCATCGGTGTTGGAGAAGTACTCGTTACTAAGATTAACTTTCCCTCTTCTTTTTCTTGCAACTGATCATAAAGCGATAAATCAATTTTCCCTTTCCATTTTCCATAGGGTTCAAAGTAAGGTTCTATACCTAATTTTTGAGCTAATGTGGAAATAGGAATTCCTTGATATGCTTCTGTAATTTCAATATCTGTTTTCATCGTATCACCTACTCATCTTTAAAACAGATTCAATTTGATTTAAAAATTGTAAACGAACATCAGAACTGCGTTTTTTACTATGTGGTGTCTTTTTATTTTGTCTTCTCATTTTACTATACATATGTCTTTGAAATAACAATTGGTCCATGTTATCTTTGGTATAAAATGTTCCATTGGGATGTAAGGTGGTACATTGCTTTGCTAGAGCAATGGTTGCTACTCCATAGTCTCCTGTAATGACAAAGTCATGATTTTCAATATGATTTAAAAGATACATATCCGCACTTTGAAAACCAGTACTAACTATTTTTACTTCTTCTGTATTTTGAAATTCATGAGAATCATCACAGACAATACATACCGGTGTTTGATAATGATGACATAAATCTAAAATATCAGAAATATCAGGACAAGCATCCCCATCAATCCATACTTTCATGATGATCACCTAGCGAAAAAATCTTCATTTTTGTTACAACTAACAAATAGAAAAGAGAAATACTATATCCTGCTAATACATCGGTTAGATAATGAACACCTAAATAGATACGGGAAAGACCTACTGAGACAATAATAAAAACTAGGAAAGCAATCAGACTATATCTTAACCATTTCTGTTGAATATAATGGTGTACAACATATATTAAATATCCATAAGCTACCATCGTTACCATCGCATGTCCTGATGGAAAACTAAAACCAGTTTCATCGATCAAACGAATCATCTCGGGACGAGGTCTTGCGAAAATATTTTTTAAAATCATATTAAAAATAACAGAGATAGTGACATGAATTGGTAAAATATAAGCAAATCGATACTTGTGAAATACAATCAGTATAATCACTAATAATATTAGTAAAATCTGAATATATCCAAAATCAGTAATAAAACGAAAAAAAGCAGTGAAAACAGGATTATGAAGTTGGAACATCCATTTTGAGAAAGTTGTATCAATTGGTGTTGTTAACTTCAGTGCTACGAAAAGAGTCAATAATAAAAACAATCCAATGGAACCAAACAACAATGTTTTCTTCATTCTTTGACTCATAATTACACCTGCTTTTCTATGCTTCGTTTTTTACATAATATTTTAAAATTTCACGATTTTGTATTTTCTTCTTAATTGGTATTGGATAAAAATCATCCATTTGAAAATATTTCTTTAATGTTTCTTCATTACTACTTGTTGAATAGAGACTAATCATAGTCGCTGTACCATCTAGTTCTAGTTCATTTTTCTTACTTTCTAAATGAAAATCAATCTGATTATGATTGCAATTCATAAAAGTTAAGATACCATCATAAGCATCATAGTGTTCCCAACTTCCATTTCTAGATATTGCTGCTGAAACTTTTACTTCTTGATTAAATGTTTTATTTTCTAAGTCTTTGATTGTTTTAATTTGATTGGTATCAACTAGTACTGAAAATGTTCCTGAAACAATTTCTCCATCTAATTCTCTAGGATAGAAAGAAATATCCATCATAATAGAAATAATGCTTTCATTTTCATATACTCTTTGTCTGAAATTCATATCTATATATTGTACTTGAAAGGTATTCTTTTTTACTTGTAACATATACTGCCTCTTTTCTATAAATGTTCTACTAATGTTTCCATGTGATTCTTTTTTGCGAAATATACTTGATAGTAATAATATATCGCAAACATGATACTGGCAAGTGCTGCCACTAACATATCACCCATGGAATCATCGACACCAGTCGTTAAGACATGTTGTGTATCTCCTCCTGTTATCATGTCCATAAAATACTCTAAAAATTCCCAACATCCAGCAATTCCAATACTAAATATAATAATAAAGATTGGAACAAACCATTTGCTCTTTACTGTTACCCTACCATATTTAATCAACATTAAAGCGACGATAGAAGTTAAAAAGCCTGAGATAAAATGAGTTACTTTATCAAACCACATCGTTTCTGGAATGTTATATAAGTTTAAAATACTTCCTAAAATCACACAAGCAAATGTAAATAAATAATAGACAAATTTTAATGGTTCTGACATTTCATAATGTAAGATTTTTTTAATCAACCATGGTCCTAGTAAAACTGGAATTACTGCTGCTGCAATTTCCAAACGATTATAAACACCACGACTTAATCGATCATAGACATACCAAGCATCTATGGCAACGAATAAAAAAATTAAAATACGATTTAAATATTTCATAATAATCCCTTCTTTTCCATGTTAGTATAACACAAATTCTATATCCAAACAATTATTTGCGCTGTTTCTTACGTCTTTTTTTACGGCGTTTTTTTCTTGTGATTTTCAAAATAACAACAAGTAAAATACATCCGCCAACCATCCAATACCAGTTCATTGTAAGAAAAGCCACACCATCAAAAGAAATATCTTGTGAAAAATAAACTGGTACTGTACCTAGTGTTTCTCCTTGATAAGAATATGTAACCGTTCCTGCTCTACTACCTTTTTTAGTTCCATAAGTTGCTTCTTCTATACCTTGATAAGAGATTTTTAATTGGTCTTTTTGAAAATCATTTGGTAAATAATATGAGATAGCTTCATGTGGTATCACTGCAACTTGATCTTTATCGGCATATTTCTTTGTCTTTACGGTATAGACAGGTGTATCTTTTTGAACAACGGTTTGATATCCGTAATTGGTACCAAAGTAATTATAAATACGCATACTATTGATAACAGCCCCTGCTCTACTGCCTTCGGTAGGAGCATGTAATGTAACTAGTAAGTAATTGACATCATCATAAGTTGCGATACTTGCTAAACAGTATCCAGCTTCATTGGTAAATCCTGTTTTTCCCCCTAAAATTAGATCAACAGAAACACCATACGTGTTTGCCGTTTTTAAAAAAGATGGAATCCAAGTATGTTTGCCATTACTTGTTGTATATTCATCCGTTGTAAATAATTCATAAAACGTTTTATTTTTAAGTGCTTCCTTTAAAAGTAATGCCATATCAGAAGCTGTGGAATAATGATTCTCATCTGGTAGTCCTGTCGCATTTTCAAAATGGGTTTGTTTCATACCAAGTTCTTCCGCTTTTTCATTCATTCTAGCAACAAAGTTTTCTTGATTACCGTATAGAAGAATGGCTAAGGCTTGGGTCGCATCTCCTCCTGAAGGAAATAAAGAGCCATATAGTAAATCACGATATGTCACAGTCTCTCCAACATAAAAACCTGCAACCGAAGCATTTGACTCAACAAGTCCTTGAAACATCTCATCTGTTAGAGTCACTGCTTGATCTAAATCCGTAATTTTTTCTAAAGCAACATACATTGTCATAACTTTCGTAAGACTAGCTGGTGCTAATTGTTCTTCACTATTTTTCTCATAGATGACTTTATCTTCATTTAACTGATAAAGAATAACTGCTTCCGATGAAACTTCAGGTATTTCACTAGCAATTACCATAGCCGGAAAAAAACAGAAAATTGTAAAAAAGATCCATATATACTTTCTCATAAGTTCCTACTTTCTACCTTTTTATCATATCAAAAAACAATGGTTTTTACAACGGAAAAAGGATAGAAAAGACTATCCTTTATTTTCTTCCTTTAAATATTTTTTATCGCGTTCTAAACGGATCATAACATTTTCTGCCGATTCAAAATCCATTTGTTTTATATAATATTCATACAAGATTTTATCGATGACATAAAGATGAGAATCATATTTTCCTAATAAATGTTGAAAGATAGAAGCTCTATCTAATCCCTCATAAAAATCCGATTCTGGTGCTTTACTATCACGATAGTAATTACATAACTCTTTACTATAATCAAGACAGTTTGCATAATCTTCCATTCCATCCGCAATGGAAATCATTCCTAGAATAATTGCTTCTGTCTTAGATGGCTGTACCGATAAATACTGTTTTAATATATCTATAATATGATAAGCTTTTTCTTTTTCATTTAAATGAGCAAGTGCTTCTCCATATTGTGTTAATTGATCTATGATGGTTGTAACCGAATTTGGTACATGTTCTAATAAAATAAAGCACAATTCTTTACTAAGTGGACATTGTCTTTTATAATCTTTTTGTTCAGAGAGAAAATCGACAAGTTTAATAAAATATGTCAAATATTTTTCACTTGCTTTTCCATCAATATAAGAAGCTTCTTCTAATAAATCTTGAAACAAATTCATCGCTTTATCTTTTTGATCTAATAAATAAGTATGTTTTGCTAATAAATAGAGATCTTCTAAAGATTCCTCATTCCCCTTACCAAAAGCCTTTTGATGTTGTTCATACATCGTTTGCAACAATTGAATCGTTTCTGCTGATGGTTTTGTGTACTTTGCTTTTAATCTAAAAGCTTGAACGCCAAATTCTGGATAATCAGAATTAGAAATCACTTTATCTAATACATGAATCGCTTTCTCTTCTTTCCCCTTTTTCAAATAAAGTTCACCTAGTAACACCATCGCTTCTTGTTTTTGTCTATCGTATCCGTCGACTGTATCATATATTTCTATAGAAGCAGTGGTAAGTTCTATTGCTTTTTCTAAATCCGCACCCCCTATAAACTTCGCATATAAGATACTAGCCTCTGCACATTCCATTGGTCGATGATTACTATGGTAAAGTTGAATTAATTCCTTCATATAAATCTCTTTTTTTAGGGGTTCTTGTGCGTAAATATCCATCAAGCGATAAAGAACAGGAGCAAGTATATCAGGATGATTGAAATATTCCTTTTTATAAGTTTGATAAAAGGTATCAATGATTTCATCTCTATATGTTTCTTGATAAGCAATTGGAACAAGATTTAAGACGATATCTTCATATATTTTAAAACCATCTTTTTCCTCTTTTTTTACCTTCTCCAATAATTCCGTTGTCAGAGGATTCGAAACATCAAAGAGTTCATCATCTGTCGCAATTTTTACAATCTGATAGAAACTTGCCAAATCATGTTGATATTTTTTTGCCAGTTCTTCTACATAAGACATTTCCTCTTTTTTCATTTCACTCGCATGATAAAGTTTTAATACAAATAGTTGGTCATCTAATTGTTCTGGCATTCCTTCTTTGATAATTACCTGTAGTTTTTCTTCTGCATATGCTTTTACTTTTTCCGGTTCTATTTCTTTTAAAATATCAATTTTTAATATAATCATTGTAATATGATATAAACTACTATCCGATATTTCTTCATATATTTTTTCCGCATCATTGATATAATCAAGTGCTAGATGGATGGTAGAAGAATTATGGGAAAACAAACTTGCCATATTTAAATCAAATTGAAATCTTGTCGGTAAAGATAACTTTGATTTTTGACTTTGAATTTCTTCGGAATAAGTCATTGCAAATTCCAATATTTTTCCTTCTATCCCACGTAATTCGGATAATGGAATCATCATCGAGATAGAACCAAGTATTTGTATTTTTTTGATAATCGTAATATCTTTATCATATAAAATAATCTGAAAACATTCATTACAACAGTCTAAATCATGAATCAAATAATAGTAAAAACCTAGCCAATAATATTTCGTTTCCAAATCGAGATTAGATGTTTCTAAACGATCGATAATTTCACGTGCTATCATAGGGTTGACATGAACTTGGTGATAAAGATTACGCAGTGATTGAATCACATCTAATATCACATCACTCATTTCTTTATCTTTGATCATTTCCCATACTTCTTCTAATTGTTCTAATTTTTGATTACGATCTCTTAAAATATGTGCATGCATAAATTTAAGAAGATAACCATTTTCAACATTACCAAAAGATTCTGCCCACTGATCATAAATCGTCTGAATTAAGGTATAATCTTTTTCATAAAGACAAGCATGGTCTAAGATATCGTGAATTTTTTTCCAATGGTTTAATACTTCCTCGGCATTGTCCATCGTAATATAATCGAGACTAACTTGTAAAAAACCATCGAGGTAATAAGAGTAATTAGGATGTACTGTCGAATGATTTACTAAGAAATCATAGTAATAATGATATAAAACATCTATACTCTTTTTTCTTATGACTTCAGGGCAGTTCGCGTTAAAAACATCATTGACGGTTTTATGAATATAAGACCATGTTTCTAAGTTACAAACAAAAGATAGCTTTTTTATTTTCTCATATAAAACATAAGAAAAGTCAGGTAGTATTTTAGGACCTACTTCGTGAATCATGTCATCATTCCATAAAGGAATTTGACTGAGTAAATATACCATTTCACTACTTTGATGATCCATATAACGAATATATCGTTCAATCAAAGCATCTGGATTCTTGCCGAATTCATCTATCGTAATAGAACGACCTTGACTACTTAAAATCTCATAGGTACTAACACAGATATCTAAGTAAATAGGTGTTCCATGTGTTAATTCATAAATTTCTTTACGGAGTGTTTCATCAGATATTCCTGCTTCGCTTAAAAAAGAACTGGCATCTTTCCACGATAAATCTCCTAAGATATGTTGATCCAATGTATCTTCCCAATCTGTATCGCTTTCTCCCCATTTAATTTTTTCACGTCCAGCAATGACCCAAAGAATTCCCGGAACATTTAAAATTGGGCCACGGTCTCCACGCAACCATAAATCTTTAGAAATACTATATCCAGTATCCTGTACTTCATTGACCAGTTTCTCATAAGTATCTAAAAAGATGACAAGTGGTTGATTTAGTTTCTTCACATTTTCTTCTAAGTCTAAAGAGAAATAATATGGTAAATCCTGATAAATATCTTCGGCACTATCTTGTTCAATTTGGGAAAGTTCTTTTTTATAGTTACTAGTTAAATTTTTTAATACCGCAATCCCACTATCTGCTAGTTTCACAAGTTTAGAAGCCATTCCAATCAAAGGAATATCTTCAATACTATCCATGATAAAACTAAGCGTTCTACTCTGTTCTACATAAGACTGTACTTCTTTTTTCTCTACTGTATCCCCTATTTTATTAGAATAAGCGTAAAGAGCAAGATCAAATAATGGAAATGAAAACTTATAATCTTTTTCCAATTTTGTTTTCATAAATTGCAAGGATGTTTTCATATCTTGACTTGTTTCAAAGTCATAGTGCAAATAATATGGGTTTTTCTCTTTTTCTTTTAATTCTTCCTGTAATTTTCTTAAAAGTGTACTTTTCCCAATTCCCCCAACACCATAATAAGTAATTACATAGATATCATCAACATCTGGTAATTGTTGTTTTAATGCATCATATTTATCAAAAAATACTTTTCTAGGTTGTTCACGATCTGTAAATTTACGAGTAGCACGTATTATCTCTTCTTTTCTCATAATTTTTTTAGCCATCTTGATTCCTCACTTTTCTTTATTATAACATAATTACAAAAAAACACTTTATATAAAGTGTCTCATTTTAAATAGTAATGGCGAATTGGTGTTAAATCATCATTTAATTCATAACAAATTGGATTTCCTGTTTCAATTTCTAAGTTCATTACTTCTTCATCACTCATGTGATCTAAATATTTCATGAGCCCTCTTAAACTATTACCATGAGCGACAATGATAACTTGTTTTCCTTGTTCCAATTCTTGTTTGATATCTGTATTCCAATAAGTAATAACACGATGGATGGTATCGATTAAATTTTCAGTTGTCGGTAATTCTTCTTCTGTTAAATCTTTATATTTTGGATCATATCCTGGATAACGTTCATCTTCTTTTGTTAAAGCAGGTGGTCTTACATCTGCACTACGTCTCCATAACTTTACTTGTTCTTCGCCATATTTCTTTTTTGTATCATCTTTATTGAGTCCTTGTAAAGCACCATAGTGTCTTTCATTTAATCGCCAACTATGACGAATTTCAATATCACTTAAATCCATTTCTTTTAAAATATAATCTAAAGTATCTTCGGCTCTTTTTAAAACAGAAGTGAATGCTAAATCAAATGTAAATCCTTTTTCTTTTAACACCATTCCTGCTTCTTGTGCTTCTTTTACACCTTGATCTGATAATGGAACATCTGTCCATCCAGTAAAGCGATTTTCTAAATTCCAAATACTTTGTCCATGTCTTACTAATACTAATTTTATCATTTTATTCCCTCTTTCTATGCGATATGTTTTAAACGAAGTGCATTTAAAATCACAGTCAAACTACTAAATGTCATGGCAATTCCTGCTAACATAGGATTCATGGTAATACCGAATGGTTTTAGAAAACCAATAGCAATTGGAATCATAAGACTGTTATAGAAAAATGCCCAAAATAAATTTTGTTTGATATTACGATATGTGTTTTTACTGATTTTTAAGAGTGTTACAAGTCCTTGTAAATCATCTTTCATTAAAATGACATCGGCAGAATTCATGGCAATGTCTGTACCACTATGAATACTAACACCAATCGTTGCTTCACTTAAAGATGGTGCATCGTTAATGCCATCTCCTACCATCATCACTTTTTCGTTCTTTTCTTTCCAAGTGCGAATCATTTCTGTTTTCTCTTTTGGCATGACACCAGCAATCACATGCGTAATTCTAAGTTCCTTGGCAATCACAGAAGCAGTCACTTTATCATCTCCTGTTAACATGACAATTTCTTTCCCATATTTCTGTAGTGTCTGAATGGTATCTTTCGCATCCTCACGTACAATATCTGATACACCAAATAAAGCTACGACTTCATGATTGATAAATACATATACTAAACTATTTCCTTCCTTCGTCCATGCTTCTTTTTCTTGTTTGTATTTTTCTTCTATTTTTAATTTAGAAAATAGTTTTTGATTTCCAACATAAATTTCCTTGCCATCGATGACACCAGATAATCCAATTCCCGCGATATTTTGGAAGTGCTCTACTTCTTTTTTATGTAAATTTCTTTGTTCTAATTCTAAGAGAAAGGCATTACGAATCGGATGTGTTGATTTCTCTTCTAAACTCCCAACCATGGAAAGCAATTCTTGTTCATCCATATCCGTAACCATATGAGAAATACGTAAGTTTCCATAAGTTAATGTTCCTGTTTTATCAAAGACAATCTTATCTACTTTATGTGCATTTTCTAATGTTTCACTAGTCTTAATTAAAATACCATGTTTGGCACTCGTCCCCATACTAACGACAATTGCTAGTGGAGTTGCAAGTCCTAAGGCACATGGACAAGCGACAACTAACACAGTTACAAAAGAAATAACGGCTTCAGAAAGTGGAAAGCCAAGTAGTAAATAACTTAGTAGTGCTACTATGGCAAGCATGATAATAGCTGGTACAAAATAACCACTGATGGTATCGGCCATGCGAGCAATTGGGGCTTTGGTATTGGTTGCTTCGATGACTAAGTTGACAATTTCTGATATCGTCGAATCTTTTCCAATGCGCTTTGCTTCATATTCTAAGTATCCATCATAGTTCATACTTCCAGCCACAACAGAACTTCCTTTTTCTTTTGTAACTGGTTTAGATTCTCCTGTCACAAAGGACTCATCAACATGCGACTTACCACTTGTGACAATTCCATCTACTGCCAGTTTCATTCCCGGTTTCACGATTAAGATATCGCCTACTTTTACTTCATCAATCGTTACTTCTCTTTCTCCATGTTCCGTTAAGAGTAGTGCACTCTCAGGTGTAATTTGAACTAATTCCTGAATGGCTTCTTTGGTTTTTGCTTTACTTCTTTCATCTAATAAACGTCCCATTTTGACAAAGAAGATGACGATGGCAGATGATTCAAAATAAAGATGATGAACCGCACTCGTATTCCCTAAAAACACTTGTAATAAGCTGTAACAGCTATATAGAAAACTACTAAAGACACCGATGGTTACAAGGGTATCCATATTTGGTGTTTTATGGATGAGATTTTTGATACCACTTTGGAATAAATCTCTTCCATAGAATAAAAATGGAATGGTAAGTATCAATAAAGTCATTCCATAGGTTTTAGGATAGGAATCCATATTCAAATATGTTAGCGTTGGAAGTCCAATCATATGCGCCATAGAAATATATAAAAGAATGAGTGCTAGAATTAAGAAGATATAAAATGATTTCGAAATTCCCTGTTCTTTTTCTTCTTTTTTTGGATCATAAACTCCTAAGCTTTCAAATCCAGAGTCTTTTATCATCTGTTCGATATCAGAAATGGATAGTGTATCATCGTATACAATCTTAGCTTGGGCGAGTACTAAATTCACAGTTGCACTCTCTATTTTATCTTGTCTATTTAAATATTTTTCTAAACCATTAGAACAAGCACTACAACTCATTCCTCCGATTTTCAAAATCACTTGTTTCATAATCTCACCTAGTATTAGTATATCAAAAAAAAGAAAGAATTTAAAACTCTTTCTTTGTCTATCGTACTTTTAAATGTTTTTATATCAATGTGATATCAAATACATAAAAAATCTCTATGAATTATCATAGAGATTTGACGACTTATGGCTTCGAAAGTTTCATAAGTACCAATCAATATAAATATTATCACCAACCTACGCCATGGTCAATACCTTTATCAATATATATCTACTATATATTTGATAATTTATCTTTTATAAACACATCTAAATAATCAGAAGCTTTAGTAACTCATTTATCATCACAATGTTCTTCAAAGTAATAATGGCCTGTGTTATATTAAAAAAGTTTGTGATATAATACATATATGATTGGAGGTTTCAAATGGAAGTAAAATACCCACCATATACAATAACCGATAAAATGTTAAATTATGTGTCAGATATAATGAAAAAAATTGGAAAAGCAAATTATTTTGAAAGTCTAAATAGATACCCAGAATTGAGAAGAAAATCAAGAATAAAGTCAATACATTCATCTTTAGCAATAGAAAATAACCAATTATCATTATTTCAAGTTGAAGATGTAATTAATGGAAAACCTGTAATTGGAGAACAAAAAGATATTCAAGAAGTGAAAAATGCTTATAATGCTTATGAGCAAATTGATAAAGTAAATCCATATTCTGTAGAAGATTTAAAGAAAATACACGGAACTCTAACTTTTTTAATTGAAAAAGATGCAGGTAAATTTAGAAATCATGGCGAAGGTGTTTATGATGGAGATATATGTATTTTTACATGCCCACCACATAGATTAGTACCTAGTTTAATGGATAACCTATTTCATTGGATGAATGAGGTTAAAGATGAAATAAATCCTTTAATTTTATCTTCTATATTCCATTATGAATTTGTATTTATACACCCATTTCACGATGGAAATGGAAGAACAGCCAGATTATGGCAAACTGCAATTCTTTCACATTGGGAAAAAGCATTTGCTTATTTACCTATTGAAAGTATGATAAAGAAAAATCAAGAAAAATATTATACTGCTATTCAAAATTGCAATAATGCTGGAAACTCAACAGAATTTATAGAGTTTATGCTAAAAATGATAAACGATACAATAGACGAAATGAATAATTCAAAAGAAATGAAAGACAAATCTATGTTATTGCTTTCTGAAAACGAACAAAAAGTATTAGAATGCATTAAGAAAAACGTTATAATTGGAGCCAAAGATATTATTGAACAAACAGAACTATCTGACAGTACAGTCAGAAGAATTTTAAGAAAATTTCTTCAAGATAAGAAAATTGAAACTACTGACAATAATGAAAAATCGCCCAATAAAAAATATAAATTGACAGAGTAATGACAGAGATATGACAGAGCTAAAAAAATTTAACCTTCTTTCTTCAAATGAGCCTTCTGAATCAGATTGGATTGCAAAGAACTCATAAAAGCAATAAGAAATTGATTACCTCATTCAATTTTATACGTAATTCCAAGCAAAGTCTGATGTGTGATATAATGTGTATGAAAAAAAGTTATTTTGGAGGCAGATATGTGCTTAGAAGAATTAAAAAAGGAATATGAGAAGATGCAACAAGTTTATGGAAATCAATCATTAAAATCAATTAACTTTGGTGGATGTGATAAAAATCCAGACATTTGCTTCGATTTTATGAACCCAACATCAAAAAATATTGCTTCAAATCCGTCTTGGAATGGTATTAGAGCCCCATGGATTGGAACAAAAAACATTTGGGACTTATTTGTTGTAACGAATCTATTTGATATTGACATATATCATGAAATTAAGAATAAAAAAGCAAGTGAATGGGATGAAGAATTTGCTGAAAAAGTATATAACGAAGTGAAAAAAAATAAAATCGTTATCACGAATTTAGGTAAATGTACACAACTTGATGCTAGGCCTATTCAAAACGAAGTATATAAACAATACTTAAGTTTGTTAGAGAAAGAGATAGAAATAGTAAATCCTAAAGTAATCATTTTATTTGAAAACCAAGTTAGTACAGTTTTTCTTAACGAAAAAATATCAGTTTCACAATGTCGGAAAAAAGAATTCATAAAAAAATCAATGGAAAAGAATATAAATGTTATTCTATATTTTATCCAATTGGTAATGGGAGATTTATTATGGGTGAAAGAGAATATTCTAAAATAAGAATTCAGATTCAACACTGAACTTATGTATTTTCTCTTCCACTCTTTTTTTAACAAAAAAGAAAGAATTTAAAACTCTTTCTTCAAATAAATTCTCTTGGAAACAAAATAAGAACCTACAAATAGAATCACCATTACAATAGAGAGTAATAAGATTCCATATTGATTAAAAAATTGAATAAAACCAGTGAGTGCGGTTGTATCAATTTTGACACGATTTACTAAGTAACCTACAAGTCCACTGACTGCAAATACACCTACAAATAAACCGATTCTCCCCTTTTCTGTTCCAAATTTATAGATGAGTGGATACATAAATGATTGTAGTAAAACAAGAGCAAATAATCCTCCAAATATCATTGGAAATACTTCATCAAAGTCAAAGGAATGATTGATTGTATCAATAACAAAAGAAAGTAAAAATGTAATCAATACAGTTCCTACCATCAGGAGTAAACTAGTGAGGTATTTTGCTAAAACAATCTTTTCTCTAGAAAGTGGCAAAGTAATCGCATAAGTATCCCATTTATTATAATCATCATAACTAAATGTAGTAATAAAAATCATAATACTAATAAAAATAGGAATAAAATAAATGATATTACTTTCTTTCGCAAAAAAGGCAAATACAAGAATCATCAATAAAAAATATTTTAAATTATTTTTCATCACGAATAAATCTTTTTTGATTAAACCTAGCATGATTTTACCCCCTTAATGGTCAATATCATTAATTCTTCTAATGTAATTGGATCAATGACCATATTTTTATATTTCTTCTGGATCTTATTTTTCTCTTTGACAAGCATTTCACATTGATACTTTCCCTTTTTATAATATAAATAATCTTTCGGATCTACTTGTTCAAATTCTTTTAAACCACATTTTAAAATGCCATAATCATTTTGTAATACATCTCTTTCCTCTTCTAATATGATTTGTCCCTGATCTAAGAAAATAATATAGTCAGAAATATGTTCTAGATCACTGGTAATATGTGTTGAGAATAAAATCGTATGTTGTTCATCTTGAATGAATTCTAAAAATAAATCTAATACTTCATTTCTAACAACAGGATCTAATCCACTGGTTGGTTCGTCTAATATCAATAAAGAAGGATGATGAGAAAGTGCGGTAATGATTTCTAGTTTCTTTCTCATTCCTTTTGACATTTCTTTGATGATTTTATTTTTTGGTAATTGAAATCGCTTTAAATAATCGAAGAATAATGTTGAATCCCAAGTTGTATAAATATCTTTCATAATAGAATGAATATCATTGGCAGTTAATAACTCCGGAAAGAAAGATTGATCTAATACAACCCCAACATGTTCTTCTTTCATTTGGATATCTCCAGAATCTGGATGAATGATTCCTAACAGAGATTTCATGAGAGTCGTCTTTCCGGCTCCGTTTTCTCCAATTAAACCAATAATCATTCCTTTTGGAATGGAAACAGTGATTGGTCCTAATTGAAAATTTTTATACTTCTTTACAAGTTGATTGATTTGAATCACATCGTTCATTTTTCTTCACTCCCATACATAAATTCGAAAAGATCGAGAATTTCATCTTTTGGAATTTGATAACAGTGACTAATATCAATGATCTTAGAAAGATAGGTTTCAATTTCTTTTTGTTTCTGTTCTTTTAATAGTTCCATATTTTTTGGAGCAACAAAGGTACCTTTTCCTTGTCTAGAAACAATATAACCTTCTTTTTCTAGTTCATCGTACGATTTTTTTATGGTCATGACACTAATTTTAATATCTTGAGCAAGACTACGAATCGAAGGAAGCGCTTCATTTTCTTCTAATTCGCCACTCATGATCTGTTCGATTATAGCATTTTTTATTTGCTCATAAATAGGAACAGAACTACTGTTGCTGATCACTAATTTCATGATATCACCTCAACTGTTATACATAGTATATAACAGTATATGACAGTTGTCAATAAAAAAGAAATAGATTTCTCTATTTCTGATTTTTCCATACGTGATATAAAATATCTTTTAAGACAAGCATAGCATCTTGTTTTGAATAATGGTATTCATTTTCTAGTTGTTGTAACATTTCTTGTAATGGTTTCGCATATGCATCAATATTGACTTCTTTTTGATATGTTTTTAAAATTGGATACTTTCCACTCCATGCTTTGGTCCAATTGACTTTATCTTGATTTTTCTCATTCGTTCCTCTTATTACTTCTTCAATGGGTTTCATGTTCTTTTCCTTTCTCTTTTTCCATTTCTCTATGAACTCGTTTCCATTCTTTTAGTTTTTCTAATCTCTGTTTTAATTTGATTTCACTACCATATTTACCTGGATAGTAATATGTTTTTCCAATCAAAGATGGAGGAAGACATTCCATTGTCGTTAGTTTATTATCATAATCATGGGCAAATTGATAACCTTTGCCATAATTTAGTTCTTTCATCAGTTTCGTAGGAGCATTTCTGATGACAAGTGGGACTGGCTCTGCTAACGTTTCTCTAGCGTCTTTACTAGCAAGTCTGTAAGCTACGTCACAAGCATTTGATTTAGGTGCTAAAGACATATAAATCACTGCTTCTGTTAAATGGACATTACATTCTGGCATACCGATAAAATGACAAGCATGATAGACATTAATGGCGACATTTAAAGCATTCGTATCAGCAAGTCCAATATCTTCAGAAGCAAATCTAGTAATTCTTCTAGCGATATAAATCGGATCTTCTCCGGCTTCTAACATACGTGATAACCAGTAAACTGCGGCATCAGGATCACTATTACGCATCGATTTATGGAGTGCGGAAATGATGTTGTAATGCTCTTCTCCATTTTTATCATACAACAATGTCTTTTTAGTAAAGCATTCTTCGATGGTATCTTTAGAAATATGAATCGTTCCCTCGGCATCCATATCTCCATTGATAACTAACATATCCAAACTAGATAAAGCACTTCTCGCATCTCCATTCGAAAATTCTGCAATCATTTTTAAATCATCGTCGGAAATATCAATTTTGACATTGCCAAAACCTCTTTCATCGTGTATAGCTCTTTGTAATAATTTTAAAATATCATCACTGGATAATTCTTTTAAAACAAAAACACGACATCTAGAAAGTAAGGCGTTATTTACTTCAAAAGAAGGATTTTCTGTCGTTGCTCCAATTAATACAATTGCTCCTTTTTCGACAAATGGTAAAAAGGCATCTTGTTGGGCTTTATTAAAACGGTGAATTTCATCGACAAAGACAATGGTTGTGACACCTAACTTTTTATTGTTTTCTGCATCTTCCATTACTTTTTTAATTTCTTTTATACCAGATGTAACTGCAGAAAAGTTAATAAATTCTGATTTTGTAACATGGGCAATGATACGTGCTAATGTTGTTTTTCCTACTCCCGGAGGTCCCCAAAAGATCATTGATGGGACATGATCACTTTCAATGATTTTGCGCAGTATTTTATTTTCTCCTAAAAGATGTGTTTGTCCTACAAATTCACTTAAATCCCTAGGACGCATACGGGACGCTAAAGGTTCGTTCCAAGGTTCTTCAAATAATGATGTTTGTTCCATAAAATCACCTCATCTAAATGAAATCTTTTTTACGATAACATTGCAAAGATAAAACAAAGAAAATAAGTGATAATAACATAGTAAGCGCTATCATCCATAAATTCCATGTACTATTTATAATGACATTTCTTGTATCAGCAAGTGTGAATACGGAAAAATATTTTAAAAATTCTGTTGTGCTAGAAAGAGAAGAAAACATCTGTAATGCATAACTCAAAATGACAATTCCTAAACTGATACCGGTAATCTTTTTCGTTCTAGGAACGACAATGGATAAGAAGAAACAGAAGAAGAAAATAACGAGTGATGGGAAAAGTGGAGTCACGCTCAACAGTAGATACTGTTTATGGTCAAAACTGCCACTGAAACTAAGTCCAATATAGTTAAATAGTCCGATGCCAAATACCAGTAAGCAAACATAGAAGACACCAACGAGTGCTTTCTTACATACAATTTGTTTTCTAGTCATTGGTACCATTGTTAAGTACTCTATGGTTTTATTACTCTCTTCTTTTCTTAGAATATCTGCTCCAAGCATCCCACTATAACATCCAGTAATTAATAGAATAAAAACAAACCCTTCTGATTTTAACCAACCAAAGACACTCTCTAAAGAAGAAAGATCCATATTAAATGCTTTTAATACTTCTTCTGGAAAGATACTCATAAGTTCATCCATTCGTTTAAAATTATCATTTTCAATAATGGCTGGGTAAAGTAAAAATACAATGGCAAATAAACCAATGAGGATTGCTAACCAAATTATAAAACTTTTAAAATTTATTTTTAATTCTCTTTTTATCATTTCAATTCCTCCTACAAATATGCTTCTAATAGCATCTCTTCTAAAGTTGCTTCTTCAATCAATAATTGATCAATATGACATTGAGATAATATTTGCAGTAATTGATCGATTGGAAATTGATTTTTAAATTTCAACATTCCATCTTCTTCCTGGTACGTTTTTAAATGGAATGCTTCTATTATTTTTTCTTTTTCAGGAGAAGAAATTTTTACAAATGTAAATCTTTTTTTCTGCATCTCTTCCATTGTCTCTACTTTTAATAATTTTCCATTTTTAACAAGTCCTACACGATCACATACTTTCGAAATCTCACTTAGGATATGAGTCGAATAAAAGATGGTAGTTCCCCTTTTCTTTTCTTCGTGGATTAATTCATAAAATCTTTGTTGCATAACAGGATCCAATCCACTGGTTGGTTCATCTAATATGAGTAATTTTGGATGATGCATAAAAGCTAGTACAATTCCTATTTTTTTTAAATTTCCTAACGATAGCTCTTCTATCTTCTTAGTCTCATCGACAGCAAAACGTTGTACTAGTTCTTTTCTTCTTTTAGAACAATCTTGTTGATAGAAAGAAGCATGATAATCTAACATTTGTTTGACTGTAAAATCCCCATATAAATGAATTTCACTCGGTAAATAACCAATCATTTTTTTCGTTTCTATATGATCTGGATCTAGTTTGATTCCATCGAATAAAACGGTTCCAGAAGTTGGGAAAATAGAGTTCATGATAATACGAATGGTAGTTGACTTCCCTGCTCCATTTGGTCCAATGAAACCAAATACTTCTCCTTCATATAAAGTTAAAGTAAGGTCTTCAATTCCTTTTATCTTACCATAATATTTCATTAAGTTTTTTAATTCTAATAATTTCTTTTGCATATTCTCACCTATATCGTATTTATTTTAATAAAATCTACTATCTGGGTTATTCACTTTTTGTTCTACAATACGTATTGGATTTCCCTCTAGCCAAGCATATAAATTTTCAAATACTATTTCTGCTCTTTGTGTGAATGATTCTACTGTAGCATATCCAATATGTGGTGTCATGATTAAATGTGGACATTGTAATAATGGATAATCTTTTGGTAGTGGTGGTTCTATATCGAAGACATCTACTGCTGCCCCGGCAATCGTTCCTTTTTTGAGTGCTTCTTTTAATGCTTCAATATTAACGATATCACCACGTGCTGTATTAATTAAGAAGGCCTTCCTTTTCATCAGAGAAAGTTCTTGTTTTCCTATCATATTTTTGGTTTGATCAGTTAATGGACAATGAATTGTTACAACATCAGAACGCTTTAATAACGTTTCTAAATCCACTTGTTCATCTATATAGTCATATTGGACTTTGCTTGGATTCGTACAAATAATATGGCATCCATACATCTTACAAAGGAAGGCAACTCTTTTTCCGATTGCTCCGGCACCAATAATACCGATTGTTTTACCTTGCACAAGTGATCCAATGAATCCTGCTTTGGTTCCTTCTTGACGGCATTTCCATTCTACTTCTCTAGTATTTCTAAATAGTTGAATCATAAAACCTACTGCAAGTTCGGCAACAGCTTGTGTCGCATAACCAGAGGCATTACAAACAACAATTCCACTTTCTTTTAAACGTTCCATAGGAATATGATCTACTCCCGTAAAGGCGACATCTACCATCTTTAAATGAGATGCTTGGTCTACTACTTCTTTGGAAAGTGGCGTGTTCGCAAGCATGATTACATTGGCATCTTTCGTTCTTTCTATTAATAAGTTTTGGTCGTCTGTTTTCTCATAAGATAGAAATTGATGGCCCATTTCTTCTAATTTGTTTTTTTGTTGCTCAAGATAAGACTTATCTACTCCTAAATCTTCTAACAATACAATTTTCATGTATCCCCCTCCACTCTAAACATATTATACTATAAAGTGAAAGAAAAAAACTAGATGATTTTCTAGTTCTGATATAACCTTTTTACCCAGTCTGTCTTGTTCTCCCTGTGTTCAAATAGCTTTCTTCAATCAAAGAAATCGTTTTCTCATCCGCCACAGTTCCATCTAATAAAACAGTAATCCAATTTTTCTTATTCATATGATATGCGGGATAAAAGCCATTTTCTTTTAGATAACACTTTACTTTCTCTTCTTCTAGTTTTAAATCTATGATTTCTACTTCCCCTGTTTTTTTAGAATCTAATTTACTAAAATCAATATTCATAATTGCTCCATACCATTTACCATTCTTTTGATTTCTAAATATTCCATACCCTGGATATTTTTTCCATAAGAATTCTGGTTCATCATGGTAAGTGGTTTCAATCCATTTCGTAATACGATTGGCTTGTGTGGAAATAAAATAGTTCTTTTCAAAACAATGATTTCTAATATTGATTAAAATTTGTTCATATGCTGTACGAACTTTACTGATTTTTTTCAGTTTCAACACGAGCATCTCTCCTTTTTGATATGGTATCTTGATTATTTAACACGGATCTAACTTTGAGAACAATGGAGATATAGGTTTGAATTTCATCGTATCCAACTTCCTGTATCACTTGTACAATTTTATCCATAATCTCTTTTTTCGTAGAATCAGCGAGTTCTTTTCCTTTCTTCGTAATCGTCACGAAGGTTTTTCGGCGGTCAGTATGATTGTTCTTTCGTTTAATATATTGTTTACTTTCTAGAGAATTTAAAATACGAGCAATACGCGCTGTGGTGACATTTAGTTTTTCACTTAATTCTCCAGCCGTTACTGGATTTTGATCAAATGCTAGCGTACTTAACACACCGATTTCACCACAGTTAAATTCATCTAGTAACTCTGATATTGGAGTTGAAGTTCCCTCTTTGATTTGTTGGAAAAGCATTTCTGTCATGTTTTCTACATCCATGTTTACCACCTTGTATTTTATCTAACACTATTAGATATATTGTCACAAAACATGTGATATGACAAGTTCAAACCGAAAGACGTTTTCCTAATTCGATTCTACAATCATAACATCAAGCATATCATTGATAGAAATTTTTTGTCGATTTGTTAAAATAATTTCTTTCAAATGCTCATCCATCTTTTTGATTCTACCAATGACTGTCCTATAAGCTCCCCCACTTTTCTTTCCATCGGGAACAAAATAAGTGATTTTGACATTAGGATTTTTCTTTCCACAAATTTGAATCATCTGCAATTTACGATTTAAGATTTCTTTTTCTTCTTCTGTTAGTTCTATTCTTCTCGTCGTAATTCTATCCGTTTCTTTTATTTGAGCTTCGTATCCAGTCAGTGCAGAAAAGGGAGCAAATATCGCTGCTCTTTGTGATAAAGGCATCTGTGGTCTTTTTTTAGATACATGATGTGGTAAGTGGATGATATCTTCATAATTAGGCATGATGACCACCTATCTGCATATTTCTCTCTCTGGTAGTTGCTCCTTCTTTTAAATTCATTCCCTTTAAAATCGCGTTTTTCCCATATTTTTCTTTGACATTTAACAACACTTCTTGTAATCCCCTTTCTTCTTGTTCTTCCTTTCTCTGATTGTCAATTCTTTGACTTTGTTCTTCGGTACTAGTGAATAATTCTAACTGTTCATAATGTGTTTTTTTACTTTCTAATGATTCATTTGTAACATGAACCGCACTCATATTAATTCTTTTGACCAGTAAATGACGATTGGTAATCCGATGATACAGTATCGTCATTGCTTTCATAATTTCTTTGGAAGAAGAAGTCTTATGATCTAGATGAATCGTTCCATGAGCATGTTTGGGAATTTTTCTACCATACATATCTGTTACGACTTCTCCATCATAGGGAATATTCCGGTCCGTGATATTTTGAACATCATAACCAATCGTTAGTGTTAATTGGTCTGTAACTAATTTTTTAGAAACTAAATCAAGTGCTAGTAAATCAGCCATTTCACGGACGATTAACTTTGTTTTCTCATAGTTATATGGACATGATAGTACTTGGCCAGAGTGAATACTTTGCGATGTTGGTTGATAATTTTTTATGGCCTTCATCGTACAAGGTTCATAGCCCCAAGCATGATCTATCAAAATTTCCGCGTTAACTCCGAATAGACGATATAATAAATCCTCATTTTCGATAGAACATCTTGCGATATCTCCCATTGTATAGATGTGGTATTGTTTCAATTTCTTAGCAATTCCTCTTCCGACTCTCCAAATATCCGTAATCGGTTGATGATGCCATAGTTCTTTCCGATAAGTCATTTCATCTAATTCAGCAATGCGAACACCATAAGCATTGGCTTTTTGATGTTTCGCAACGACATCCATTGCTACCTTGGCTAGAAAAAGATTCGGACCAATCCCAGCAGTTGCGGTAATCCCTGTTTCTTCATATACTTCTTTGATGAGATTTGTTACAAATTCTTTTGGTGTCAGTGAATCGTATTTCAAATAATTTGTGATATCACAAAAAACTTCATCAATGGAATACACGAAAATATCTTCTGGAGCGATATGTTTTAAATAAATATTATAAATTTTAGTAGAATAATTCATATAATACGCCATCCTAGGCGGTGCAATGATAAAATCCAATTCTTTTCTTGAGTTTTGTTTTAGTTCTAAATCATTCCATGATTTACCAGTAAAAGAACGATAATTATTTTCTCTTTTACGTTGGTAATTAATTTCTTTTACTTTTTGAACAACTTCAAATAATCGTGCTCTACCACCAAGTCCATATTGCTTTAAAGAAGGACTAATCGCTAAACAAATGGTCTTTTCTGTTCTAGAAGAGTCAGCAACAACTAGATTGGTTGTGAGGGGATCTAGTCCTCTTTCAATACACTCTACTGATGCATAAAAACTTTTTAAATCAATACACACATACACATGTTCCATTTCTACCACCATCATTATTTTACCACAAACATTTGTTCGTTTAAATAGTTTTTTGATGTTTGGTAAAACTTTACATAAAAAAGATTATCATCACTGATAATCTTTCTTGTTTTATGAGATAAACACTTTACATAAAATATCAGAATCTAATAACTCAGAAAACTTCTTCCCATCTTCTTTTGTACCAACAATACTACCATAGTGAATCGGAACTGCAATCTTTGGATGAATCTGATTGACAAGACTAGCAGCTTCTCCATAAGTCATCGTATAAGTACCACCTACTGGTACAAAAGCAACATCACATCTTACTTGTAAATTTTCCTCTGTAATATCCGTATCTCCAGCTATATAATAAGTAATTCCATCTAACATGATCAAATATCCAACCCAACCATATTCTTTCTTATGAAAGGCTTTATTCGTATTATAGGCAGGAATCGTATGTACCTCGATTCCTTTTATTTGGTAATTTTGATTTGGTTCCACCAGAACAATCTGTTCTATCTGAAAACCATGATTTAATAACTTTTCTTTTAAATCCATTGGAGCAACAATAATTGTATCCTTTTTTACTACCCGATCAATATCTTCTTCTGAATAGTGATCATAATGATCATGAGTAATCAAGATAATATCTGCATCATTGTAATCATGATTGATTTGGAAAGGGTCAAAATAAATCGTCATATCTCTTTTCATATGAATACTACTATGACATAACACTTGAATTCCTTCTAACATACATAACTCTCCTCTCATAATATAATTATACACGAAAAAAGCCAAATAAGTATTTTGACTTTAAGAACGTTTATGATCTTTCCATTCATGATATAAAATATCTTTCAACACTAGCATTGCCTCTAATTCACTATAGTGATATCGTTGTTGTAATTCATTCAATAATCTACGAATCTCTTTGGCATATTTAGAAATATCTACTTCACTTTGATATCTAATTAAAATGGGATATTTCTTTCCACAAGCATGTGTCCAGTTGATTTTTTCTTCTTTTTTTTCATTTGTATTTTTTATTACTTCTTCTATTTCTTTTGCGTCAATATCAAATTCTATTAACTCATCCAAAGTTAAATTATATAATTTTGCTAATTTTATTAACATTTTATATTTAAATATAGTAATCATCTATGACTAAAATTTAAATAAAAAAACTAGACGGTTTGAATCTAGTTTTCTATGCTTAGTGGTAGCGACGGAGGGGATCGAACCCCCGACCTTCTGGGTATGAACCAGACGCTCTAGCCAGCTGAGCTACATCGCCATTTCAGTCAACGAATTAATTATAACAAAATCCTGTTATTTTGACAATACTTTTTTTGCATATTTCTATACAAATCATCTTTTTTTCGGTATAATAGTAGAACAAAGGAGAGAAATATGAAACAATATTATGAAGGAAACGTAATGTCTTTAGAGTATCATGATGGTATGATGGATACATATGTCGTAGAACCACATGTAAAACTTTATCAAAATCGTTTAAAAAGATGGGTTTACTTGGAAAGTCATGATTTACCAAACACCAAGGAAGAAGCATACGATGCCTTTTTCGATGCTTTCCATAAAAGTAATGGTGGATTATTACAATACTATATTACCTATTTAGATGAATCAAGTATTCAAGAGATTCCAATGACAAAACAAGAAGCCAAAACATTACGAAAACAATATCAAAGACAACACAAAAAGTAGCAGAATAATCTGCTACTTTTTTTATAAGACTATTTTTTCAAAAGAGTCGCTCCATACATTGGAATCCACTCTACCATTAATACCAGCGACAAATTCTCCTTCATTTCCTCCCCCATATTGCCACATTTGATAACTACCTTGATAATTACAGTGATAGTAATATTGTGCTACCCAAGTAACATATGGTTTTACAGCATCGCTAAAATAAGTATTAATATAGTTTTTAGAAGCATAAATTCCAACATTGGAATATCCAGCCTGTTTTACTGTGTTGATAAATGTCGGAATAATAGCATCAAAGTCACTTGGAGTTAAATGAGTCCATTCTTCGATATCAAAGTAAATTCCTAAAGCAGGATGAATATTATATCTTCTTAATAGTGTTACCATCCAATCTGCTTCCATCTTTGCTTCTGTTCCATTTTCTGCATAACTATATAGATATACTCCAAATGGAATTCCTAAACGTTGTAATTCTCTTAAATTACGTTCAAATTGTGTATCTACTAATACATCGTTAATAGCCATACGTAAAATAACACCATCGACTTTTCCTTCCGCTTTCACGGCATCCCAATCAATCACACCTTGCCAACTAGATACATCGATAATAAATTTCGCATTACTAGCAATCAACATACCATTGGCATTAAAATAGTATTTAACACCTTGAATCACATACCATCCAACAGCTCTGGTACCATTTGGTTGCATGTAATATTTATTACCATTTACCGTATAAAAACCATTATATAAAGAACCATCTTCATTGAAATAATATGTGATTCCATGAATCACTTGATATCCAGTTTGCATCTCAGCAGTTGTTTCATCAAAATAGTAATAAACACCATCGATGTCAAACATTCCCGTACGACGATTCCCATCGACACGACTAAAAAAGTAAGTTTTGCCATCGATTACTTTAAAGCCACCTCGATATAATGGGCCATTTTCTTCAAAGTAATAATATTTATCTCCAATCTTTTGTAATCCTGTAATCATTTCTCCCGTTGTTTCATCGAAGTAATAATAATTATTTTTGGTATCTACTTCAAATAATCCGAAACGCATACGTCCATCTACTCTACTAAAGAAGTATTTCTTACCACCTATATTCTTTACTCCATTGTGAAACAACTTTCCATTACTTTCAAAATAATAAGTATAATCTCCTATTTTATGTAATCCTGTTTGCATAATTCCTGTTGTTTCATCAAAGTAATATACATTCAGGGGAGTATCTACTTCAAACATACCAGTTCTCATTCTTCCATCGACACGACTGAAGAAATAAGTATTCCCATTTAGTACTTTAAAACCATTGTGAAATAATCTTCCATCAGCTTCAAAATAATATGTAAGACCATCTATGTGTTGTAATCCAGTGACTTTATTTCCAAATTCATCAAAATAATAAGTTGCTCCATCAATTGTTTGAAATCCTCTTAAAATTACAGGAATAATAGGTGTCTGAGATGGTTGTTCATCTACTATCTGATCATTACCGGTTCCCTCTCCTGGACCAGTAGTTGGTGTTTGAATATCATCAGAAGGTGTTTCTATTATTTCTGACTCTTGAGGCTGTTGAATCGGTGTTTCTGGTATCTCATTTACCACTGCTTTTTCTTCTAAAGCATTTACATGAGTTGCTGGCAGTGCAACTAACAAAGTAGTTGCTAAAATCATCTTTTTTCCCATAAGTACTCCCCTATCTACATGGTATTATATCATAACAAACAAAAAAGGCCAAATAAAGCCTTAATCTTGTTGAACATAATTTAATGTTACAGTTAATGTTTTTGTTGTTACTTCTGGCATAGAAGAAAGACTATCGTCCCATTCTACTTTAACTGTTACAGTATTTGTTGTATCAACATCTAATTTTGTTCCTTTTGCTACTCCCGTTACTGAATATGTAATCGCTTCACTACCACCTTCACCTGGTGTAACAACAATAGAATCTAAGACAGCATTTAATGACCCTTTATTAGAAATTGTAATATCATAAGTCATACTATCTCCTGGTTTTTGTAACTCTACATCAAATGTAGCAGTCGTACCATTTGAAGTTGCTGGAGTTCTATTAATTGCACTACCAATTGCAGTACCTTCTGTAATCGCAGTAATTGAAACATCCCAACTACTTGTAACACCTGCTGTTCCAGTAATCTTCAATTGAGAACTCAAAAGAGCATAACCAGCTGCCATAATTAAAATCGCAACAACCAAAAATCCAATGACGGTATTCTTACCCGCTTTTTTATTCATATTCATACCTCCGTACTTTATATTACTATTGTATCACAATGTATATCATATTTCAAACATTTTTCTAAAGCTCTCAGTGTTCAAAAAAAAACAAGGTATTATTCATTACCTTGTTTTAATACATATTTATAAAGTATCTTGTCATGAATTAACATAAACCAAGACTCTTCTCCAATTGCTGGTTCGAAGTAAAGAATTGGAACATGTAATTCTTCTTCTAGATCAATCATCTCATTGAAGTTTTTAACTTGAACAATTTGATATTCACTGAAGTTAACAGGACTTGTTGTCTCAACAATGATATCTCCATATTCTTTTAAGATCTTATCTTTTTGACTTTGATATTCATCTTTCTTAACACCTCTAAATAAGTTACGTAATACATAAATTAAAATAGAGACTGAAATTACAAACATGATAACACATGCAACTAATTTTCCTGGATTTACTTTCTCAACATAAGTATCAATACCTGAAATATTTTTATTTACATTCTTGTTACTATCACCTGAGATAGCAAATACATCTTCATTTAGTGGAATCTTCATAGTAACTGTTTGTGTATCATGAAGTGTATTCATGTTATCTTTTAATTCTCCATCAGTCGTTACTTGTAATTCTAATTTTAAATAAGCATCAATCGTAACACCGATTTGTCTCATAAATTCTTTTACGTAATTATCATAGTAGTGAAAATCAACTGTAAATTTCTCTTGGATATTGAATGAATTACTATTGTTTACTGTCTTTTCAACAGGATTTGTCACAGGAAACTCTTTTACCCATACTTCTGCTTTTTCACCATCTGGAGTATTATGATATTCTCCGACAATAGATGAAACAATCTTATATTGGTATTTTAAGTTTAATGGTTTACTTGCTGAATAAGAATAATTCATCACAACATCAAAATTATTAATTAACTTTGATATGTATAATTGATTCATACCTTGTGGGTTCTCATCAATAAATTCATTTGGAGTTAAATTTGCTGCATAAGAATACCCTTTCTTAATATTGTATGAATAAAGTACATTATCTGTATTTCTTTTACTCTTCCATGAAAGAGAATCAATTCCCATTTTCAAAGATATAAATAAAAGTATTAGTGCAAGAAGTATCAATAAAATACGCATAAACCTAGTATTTAATACTTCTGCAATACGTCCCTTTTTATCTTTCATTTTCTCACCTATTCCTTTAAGAAATCATAAATTAAAACAGATGGCCAACCGGCATAAGGAACAACAAATGTTACTTTTCCTTTTACCTGTTTTAAAGTAACTAATTTATCATCTGGAGCATTATTATTATCTCCTTTAGTCTGATATGTAATGTTTCCATTTTCATCTTTTATTTTTTTATGAATACGATGGACAATCGTTCTACCATCTAATGAATATTGGATAATATCATTTTTCTTTAAAGATTTTTTCTCTTTGTTAGACAATTTTTTTACAACGACTGCATCTCCACGAGCAAATTTTGGAACCATACTGTCTGACACAATAGCAATCGGACGATAAGTAAAGAAACCAGCAACGAAACATACAAAGATAAGTAATACTACTAAAAGCGGTATTGTTACTTTTGGATTTGACGTTCGCTGTGCTCTTCTAGATGTCCTTACAGTTACACGCTTTGATAAATCATTCATGTAATTAACACTGATAAACATAAGTACATAAGTAGATAATTCTAAAAGCCCTGTAACAAACCAATCTAGATCAGGAAAGATTGGTAATAATATATTCATAGCCATAACAGCTGTTCTAAAAATGATACTCGGCCAGTAATCACATACTAACGCGAAATACGTAAATAAAGCATTTTTTGTCAATGTCGGTAACAACGTCGATGAAATATATTTAAATGCTGATTCTCTTGTTGCAAAAGATGCACCCATTGAACCATAATTTAATTCAATCAAACTAAACAATAAGAAAATGATTACTAACAGTGTTTCATTTCTTTTCGTAAAGCGTACCAATACAGCACGGATATATTCCTGAAAAAAGATAACAGGAATAAATACCCAAATATTTGTCAATATTGCTGAAAAGGTATGTGCATATGGACTTCTCTTATAACCGAAAAGTAATCCTAAAACAAAGTATACCATCAGATATATAATCGTAAAGATAATTACAATCTGTATCTTACCTGTTTTATCTCGATTTCGAAAGGATTCCTTATCAGATGCATAGTAGCAATAAAAAGCAAGTCCAAACCATAAAATCTGTTGAATTAATTTTGTATATATGCTTTCTTTAAATATGGGTGGGAATAAGATAAGTAAGAATAAATATACGATTAGAATCCCATAAACTACCCATATTTTATTATTTATTTTTTTCATATATTACCTTCCTTATCTTCACCTCTTGATAAGGAAAAAGGCAGGTTGCCTTCCCCTGTATTCTTCTTTTATGCTTGTGTATAAGTTAAATTAACTGTAAGTGGTTGTGTTTTTTGTGCTGGCATAGTTGTATCAGTAGCAACCCATCCTACTTCTACAGTAATTGTGTTGTCTGATCCTGCATTTAATGTTGTTGTATTAACTGTAACACCAGTTACTTTATAATAAATACCAGTTGCTGCTGTATCATTTGGAGTTACAGTAAGACCAGTTAATCTTGCATTTAATGTTCCACCATTGTGAACAGTAATCTCATAAACCATTTTATCTCCAGGTTTTACAAGATTAACATTGAATGTTGCAGAAGTTCCACCATGTGTAGGACTTCCTGCCGCATTTGAAGCACTACCTGTAGCTTCTCCTTCAGTAATATCAGTGATTGCTACATTCCAAGTACTTGAAATACTTGCAGTACCACTAATTGTTAATGTTTGAGCTAATGCCGCATAACCTACTGCCATAATTGCAACAGCAGCAAGTAAAGCTCCAATGACAATATTTCTACCTTTATTTGAATCCATATTTTTTCTCCTTTATATTATTAATATTGTGTATAAGTTAAATTAACTGTAAGTTCTTGTGTTTTTTGTGCTGGCATAGTTGTATCAGCAGCATTCCATCCTACTTCTACAGTAACAGTATTTGTTTGACCAGCATCAAGTGTTGTTACATTTTGCTCAACACCAGTAACTTTATAATAGATTCCTTTTGCCCCTGGATCATTTGGAGTTACAGTAAGACCTGTCAATTTTGCATTTAAAGTTCCAGAGTTTGTAACTGTAACTTGGTAAACCATCTTATCTCCAGGTTTTACAAGATTCACATCAAATGTAGCTGAAGTACCCGTATAGCTTGCTGCTTTCTTATTTGTAGCACTACCTGTTGGAGTACCTTTAGTAATTCCAGTGATTGCTACATTCCAGTTACTAGAAATAGTAGCAGTACCATTAATTTGTAATGTTTGAGCTAATGCTGCATAACCTACTGCCATAATTGCTACAGCAGCAAGTAAAGTACCTATAATGATATTTCTTCCTTTTGTTTCCATTATTTAAATTCTCCTTCTTTCTAATATTGTGTATAAACTAAGTTTACTGTCAATGGAACAGTTTTTTCTGCTGGAGTTGACGTATCTCCAGCAACCCATCCTACTTCTACAGTAACGGTATTTGTTTCACTAGCATCTAGTGTTGTAACATCTTGTGTTACACCAGTTACTTTGTAATAAATACCTGATTCTGCTTCAACAGATGGATTTACAGTTAAACCTGTTAATTTTGCATTTAATGTACCTGAGTTCGTTACTGTAATATCGTAAACCATTTTATCTCCAGGTTTTACAAGTTCTACATTAAACGTAGCTGAAGTACCTGTATAATCTGCAGGAGTCTTATTCGTTGCTGTTGTACCTTGATTATCTCCTTCAGTAATTCCAGTAATTGCTACATTCCAGTTACTAGAAATAGTAGCAGTACCATTGATTGTTAATGTTTGCGCAAGTAATGAATAACCTACTGCCATAACTGCAATGGCACATACTAATGCAATAATAACATAATTCTTTTTTTCCATAACTTTCTACTCCCTCCTATTTTTACTATAACAATTATATCATATCCAAACAGATTGTCAATCAACTATTTATCTTTTGACATTGATAATTTTGATTTGTCAACCAATTGACATAATCATCCATGGAAAGTTTATGATCATGAATCATTTGTTGATATTGAGTATCTTGTCCCAATGTATTTAAGTTATTTTCCGTCATAGTTAAATACTGCTCCGCAGTAATATTATTACCAAATTGATGGATTTCATAACTAATTTGTTCATAAGTATCATACATACTTGTCTTCTCTGCTTCTAGTTGTCCTACTAAACTCGACGTATCTACATCATCCCATCTCGCACTATAAGAATTCGTAATATGGATTTTAGAAATGTTTTTTTGATCCTTACTGTAAATCTCGGTAATATAAGAAGCATCATAAAACTCTAAACTCCCCCATAAACTACACTCGTACATCACACGTTCTTCCTGCTTTTGGCAACCTGTCACTAATAACAAGAAACAGCCTAATATAAATACTCCTATTTTTTTCATGATATCATCTACCTTCTTTTTTAGTATAACGAAACAAAATCAAAAATGCAATTACCAAAATAAAATTTGATATATCTTAGCACCAATACTCTGCAATAAGGGAGCGCGATAGATAGAAAACGGATACGGATCATAAATCGCTCGAGAAATTTGTCTTACAATTGATTTCATATTTCTTTTTTCTAAAAAACGTAACAATAACTTCTCTTTCTTATCAATTTGTTCCCGTTGTTTTAAAAATGCCTGATTCTTCATATATTCATCTTTACTTTCAAATAATAATTGATTAAAACCTGTATGATAGAGTCCAGGTTCTACAATTATCACATCCAATGGGAAATCTAACATTTTCGCTTCATTCTTTAAAATTCTAGCAATCATAATCAAACTCGCTTTACTAGAAGCATAACTGCCAATAAAAGAAAGAGGCATAATACCAGCTAAAGATGCCATAAAAATAATCCGCCCATGTCTCTGTTTTTGAAACTTTAAAAATAAATATTGTGTTAATTGTAAGGTTCCAAAAACATTGGTATCATAATTTTCTTTTATTTTAGGAATAGGTATTTCAAATAAACTACCACCATAACCAATAGCAGCATTGTGAATCACTACATCTATATCTACTCCATCCAATTGGTGATAATCTTCTTCTTTTGTAATATCTAATTTCATTACAATCACACGAGGACAATGTTCATAAAGTTTCTTTACTCGTTTCAATTGTTCGTTGTTATGAACTGTTAAATACCACACAATGTGTTCATCTTCTTTTAAATACAATAGTACTTCTCTAGCAATCCCACTTGCTGCTCCCGTATATAATACATTCATATATATCACCAATTTTATTATCGCCTATTTCTTAAAAAACATTACTTGACATGTATGATGTCAAAAAATTTGAACATGATAAAAATATGTGGTATAATATGAGTCGTTTCACAAAAAAAGGAGAGAAATATGGAAACTGAGCAGACTTTAAAATCAAATGTATTAGAAAGTGATGTTAAGAATTATCTTTCTACTTTAAAGAAACAAAAAGAGGTTCATGTAGAAGAAGTAAATCAATTCTTCGATTTATACTTACATCTAGAACAACTTGGAAAAACAATTGTTTTAAATAAATTAACAAAAAGTTTTTTCAAAACAATGTCTAACATGAATGAGAAGTTATCTATTTATATTGAAAAAAATATGGCCAATATTTTATACAAAATGAAATTAGGCTTACAGTTATTAGATATTGTAGTCGTACCTGATACGCACTTAATCGCACCTGTATATGAGAAAACAGAAGCTGAAACATGTGATGAGTACATTAAAGAAAAGAGAACTTGTCAATTAAAACGTGGTGCTTATGTATTTGGAAATGACTTCAATCTACAAGAAAAGAAGTTCTTAAAAGAACATGCGATTTCAATTTTTGACGAACCAGAAAAAATTGAAACACCAAAACAAAACTTATGGAAAACATTATGTTATAAAATACATACTTTCTTATAATACAAAAAAGAGATTCCATTACGGAGTCTCTTTTATTTTTCTTCTTCCTCAGGAGTTTCTTCAATTACTTTCTCTTTTACAACTCCATCTTGAATGCTGTATGTATGTCCTTCTAAATAAACATATCCACTATAGACCATACCATCTTTAAAGAACAACATTCCCCCTTCTACGGTTTGTTTTGATTGTATCTTTAAAGCTCTACTTTCATCAATCACATCTTCATCCGTTGTACAGTATTCTCCAGAAGAAACAATTTCACATGTTTCCATCTCTTGTAAATCTGAATTCGTTTGGAAACTAACTTCCACATCTTTCAAATAATCTTCCACTTTCTTTAATCGTTTATTCTCTATATCTTTTTCTGCAGCTGTTTTCATAATTGGTACTACTACTAAATTATAAAGAGAAAACAAAACCGCTACGATTAATAATAAATAAACAACCAGACGAACCAATGGATTTAATTTTTTATCATCAGCAGAATTAGTTGGAGATGGTGTTGCAACAGGTTCTGGTTGTGGAGCAGATGGTGTTTCTGTAGATACTGACTCAGAAACATTTGACTGTACTACATTCTCTGCTTGTAATACCGCTGGATTCGTAGGTGTTGCTTGTTCTACTGGTGGAACAGTCTCTTGTGCTGATACTGGATTAGGAGATGAATTCATAACAGTTGATTGATCCATTCCATTTACTTGTGGTGTTGCTACTGTCTGAGATACTGATGATGCAACAGGTTCCGCATTCATGGTTGCTGGTATTTCTGCAGATACAAGTCCTGAAACATTTGACTGTACTACATTCTCAGGTTGTAATATTGCTGGGTTCGCAGGCACTGCTTGTTCTACTGGTGGAACAGTCTCTTGTACTGGTACTGGATTAGGAGATGAATTCATAACAGTTGGTTGTTCCATTCCATTGACTTGTGGTGTTGCTACTGTCTGAGATACAGATTGTGCTGCAAGCTCCGTTGTCACTGGTGCCTCTGGTGTAGGAGTCGTCATCTGTCCATTTAAAGAATTTACTGATTCATCTATCATATTTGTATCTTTGGGTGGTTCTACCCCTTGAAATACTGTTTCAAATAAATTTTGATTGTTTTCATCTTTCATTTTATCACCTATTATCTATAAAAATGTTAGCACGAAAAAAAAGATTTGTCTAGAATATAACTAAGACAAATCTTCTAATTTCCATAAACCGTGTAAATTACAATAACTGTAAACAGCTACAATCTCTTCTTTGGCAAATGGAATAACTACTTTTGGTTCTTCATTCCAAGCAAATGGAATTTCTAATCCACCCTTCTTTAATTCTACATAAATCCATTCGATATAATGTTCTTCTAAAGAAGGATGTAATGTACTTCCTACTTGAATTTCTGTTCCGTTTTCTAAAGCTGTTACCATTGGAATATGTTTTTCTACGGCAGCTTCTGTAGTATTAGGAACTAATTCTACTAATTGTAGACATTCTTTTGCATTCAATGAATGTAAAATAACGTCATTTTCTTTATCGTAATAAAACTTTACCATGTTTTTCTCCTATTAAAAGTAATAATCTCTTAATAATTTTCGCATCTTAATTCAAAATATGCTTTTGGATGTGCACATACTGGACATACTTCTGGTGCTTCAGAACCGAAATGAACATGTCCACAATTTCTACAAATCCACATTTGTTCTCCGTCTTTTTTAAATACTCTTTCTTCTTTTACATTTTCAAGTAATGCACGATATCTATTTTCGTGGTGTTCTTCAATTTTAGCAACTTCTTCGAATAGATATGCGATATGATCAAATCCTTCTTCTCTAGCATCTTTTGCCATATTTTTATACATATCAGTCCATTCGTAGTTTTCACCTTCTGCTGCAGCTAATAAGTTTTCAGCAGTAGATTTAATTTCTCCACCTTCTAATAATTTAAACCATATTTTTGCATGTTCTTTTTCATTGTTAGCAGTTTCTTCAAAAATAGCAGCAATTTGTTGAAACCCTTCTTTTTTAGCTTTTGAAGCGAAATAAGTATATTTATTTCTTGCCTGACTTTCTCCTGCAAATGCAGTCATTAAATTTTGTTCTGTTTTACTTCCTTTTAATTCCATAACTCTCTTCCTTTCCTTTTAGACATTTGGAGCAAATCCCATAAAAGAGAACTTCATAATCCATAATCTTTACCATTTCCTCTTCTTCTAACTGTTGAATTAATTGATGAATCGTAGGTCCAGGTAAATCGTGTAACTGGTGACATTCTGTACAGCAAAAATGATAATGTTCATCATGACGATGGTCATAGTGATCCACATCTTTTGGAATACTGATTCTCTTAATTTGTGATGCGTCTGCTAAAGCATTCAAATTACGATATACCGTTCCTAAACTGATGTTGGGAATCTCTTTTCTAACTTCCTGATAAACCATTTCTGCAGTAGGATGCTCACTACTATGATTTACGACATTTAATATGGTTTCTCTCTGTTTGGAATAGCGCATGTCATCACCTCATAAGTAGTAATGATTACTACTATCTAAAGTATAACGTATAAAAAAAAGAATGTCAATATGAATTACTGACAATCTTCTTTATTCTTCAATTTCATAAGGTAAATAATAAATAGTACAGCTAGATAGATCTTTTTTTAGTACTTTCTTTTCTAATACACTTTTCTTACAAACATAAAATAACTTCGTTGGCGATAGAACATGTTTTAATCTCATCATTAATTTTTGAAAAGAAGAATAAGGTAATACTTCATCTATCATCGTTACCATATCATACGAATTTGTTTCCATTAATTGTAAACTATCGACCATGTAATAAGGACAATTTTTAACATCTGGAGATAAGACAGCAACATAATCTCCATGAATTTCATCCAGTACTTTTTGAACTTGTTTTCTAGTCCCCCAAAAATTTTGAACACATACAAATTTAGAATCATGCTGTGGACGTTTCTCTAAGTAAATAGAACGAGAACGAAATACAAAAATCAATTCATAAGAAAATGAAGCTCGCTTCAAAATCTCATCTAATCGCTTTTGCAACTCATTCACACGCTCACTATTACATAAAACTACAATGGAAACAAACATACTATCACCTATTTTTTTGTCTTATTCTTTTTAATAAACGCATCCATATCTCGTTCGATTTTCATTTTTGTAATAAATTTTGAAATCGTATTGGCATTTAAATATTTTGTTACACTTCTTTTATTTAACTCTAATGTATAAGCAGGAATCGCATCATCAGGAAGAAGTGTCCCTTTTAAGATAACATTGTAAGAGATATAATCGAAAAATGTTTTCTTTAAAGCATCAGAAATCGTTTCATCTGTCTCTACCTTTTTCATCATATAATCATATTGAAACAATGTATCATATACAATACGTGTTGCTTTTTCTGAACCCGCTACAATTTGTCTACGATTTCTCTTCGTAAAGTAAAATCCAGCATAAGTTAAACTCATAATTGCTTTCGCGTATACCAAAGCAAGTGGAACAAATCCAAAATCACATTCACTTTTTCCTTCTTGGAATAATAGTTTTTGTTCCTTTAAAAAGTCTACACGATAAGCATATAAAACAGCTGGTTCAACATAATCCCCTTGGATTAATATATGGAATGCTTCTAATGCTGATAATTTTGAGAAGGCAGTATCAAATACACGACGAAGTACTTGACCATTCATATCGACTAATTGTGGTTGATATTTCACCATATCAATTCCCGGATTATCTGTTACCGCAACAGATAATTGTTCTAAGAAGTCTGCATCGACATAATCATCATCATCGCAAAATAGAATATAATCTCCAGAACTATTTTCCATTCCAAAATTACGAGCTGCAGCTACTCCACGATATGTCTTTAATACCATACGAAAACGTGGATCTGTTAAATATGGTGTAATCAATTGATGCATAGCTGTCGCTTGATCATCGACCACAAGAATTACTTCATAATTAGTATAAGTCTGTACTTTTAACGTATCTAATAATTTTTTTACTGTCTGTCTATTTGGATCAACAGTTACAATCACACTAAATTTCATAGTCATCCCCTCTTCTTCTTTATTTTAACATAAAATAGAACTTTCTGACAAAGAAGATACAAAAGTTCCCATCATATACATTCCTTCTTCACCGACTAATTTTACTGTAATCGTCTGATGTAAGAAACTTTCATCACCAGGTACTTTCACAAGTAAATAATTACCCGTATGGCCAACTAACATACCATCTTTATATGTTTCAGGAATTACCGTCACAACACGATTTAAGAACTTTTCACGATATGTTTTCTCTAATGTTTCAGAAACAGCAATCAAACGTCTCGTTCTTTCTTTCTTAATCCTTTCATCAATCTGTCCATCCATCTCATCAGCAACCGTTCCTTTACGACGAGAATATGGAAAGACATGAATCTTAGAAAATTGAAATTTCTGAACTGTTTCTATAGTTTCCAAAAAATCTTCTTCTGTCTCTGTAGGAAAACCAACAATCACATCTGTCGTAATAGATATTTCCGGACGAACTGCACGAATATCTTTTAACTTTTGTTCGAATTCTTTTAAATCATACTTACGATGCATCAATTTTAAAATTTTATCACATCCACTTTGCAATGGAATATGCATATGATCTACTAAAACAGGATACTGTTTCATAAGTTCAATCACTTCATCCGTAATCTCATTCATTTCAATTGAAGAAATACGTAGACGTTCTAATCCTTCAATTTGTAATAAATCATATAATAAATCACTAAAATGATAATCTTCTAAATCACTTCCATAATGTCCCGTATGAATTCCCGTTAAAACAATCTCATGATGACCATTTTGAATCAAACTTTTTGCTTCCTTGATAATATCTTCTTTACTTCTACTTCTGACATGTCCTCTAGCATATGGAATAATACAATAACTACAGAAATTCTCACAACCATCTTGAATTTTAATAAAAGCTCTCGTACGATTAAAATTCTCTAACTGCATACATTCAAATTGAACTTTTTCTAATGGTTTCAAAGAAGTAATCTGTTCTTTTTTCTCTAAATATTCATTTACAAAATCAGGAATCTGACTCTTACCCCAGTTACCTAATATGACATGAACACCATCGATTTTCTTAATCTCATCTGTCTCAACTTGACTCATACAACCACAGACAACAATCACCGCATTTGGATTTTTGCGAATTGCTTGGTGAATAATTTTAATCGACTTACGACTCGCAGTATTTGTAACACTACACGTATTAATCACTGCCACATCTGCATTTTCCTTTACTTGCTGATACCCTAACTTCTGAAATTGTTCCATAATCACATTGGACTCATAAGTATTTACTTTACAACCTAACGTATATATTGCAATTGACATATTTCCTCCTTACTAAAAATAGGTCAAATGACCTATTCTAAATTTTTTCTAAACTCTTTTAGAGAATCTAAAAATTCAACATTTTTATTTACTTCATCATTACCATTTAAATCAACATGTTCTTCTATCTTAGAAAACTCTGGCTCTTTCTTTTCAAGCTGATTCATGTCTTCCATATCAAATTGAAATTCATGTTGAAATTGATTTAATTCCTTCTTTAAATCAGGAATCTGTTTCTTTTCTCTCTGAACCCCATATACAGGAGATATAAACTGACTGGTATGAAAGCCACTCTTCTTCTCTTCTTGTTCTTTCTCATGTTGTTTCATTTTCTCAATTTGCTTTTCTAATTCGCGATTACTAATTGGTGTTTGACTATCGATATCCATATTTTCTTGATTTTTAACCGCTTGTACTAATTCTTCATAACTGATAATTGCCTGTTCTTCTTGTTCCCTTTCAAATCGTTCAGGATTTGTCTCTTCATTTTTTAAATCTTCTTTCATACGAGCTAATAAACGTTCAATCTCTAAAGAAGATGTATTTTCTATCTTTTGTTCTGGTTCTTGAGATAATGTCTCAGGAATCACTTCTTCTTGTGGTTGTAATATTTCTATTGGTTCCTCTTGTTTTGGAGTTGATTCTACTTTTTCAACTGTTTCTTTTTTTGGTGCTGGAGCATCTGTTTGTTCTACCCCTAATTGTTCCTCGCTTATTTTTAACTTACGACATTCAATATATACAACAACTCCAAAGATAATTAAAACAATAACGAACAAAACAATGAGTGCGTAAAAAAACAACTCACTATGAACAAATGTATTTATTATATTCATACCAATCACTCCATAAATTCATAGTTAAAACAACTTAACACAAATAATGGAACACTCTCTACACGTAGAATTCTAGACCCCAATGAAACACTTGTAAATCCCATATCGTTTAGTTGTTTTTCTTCTCCTTCATCTAGTCCTCCCTCAGGACCAATTACTAATACAAGTGTATCACAATCAGACTGTGATTGCAAAAACATTTTCAAAGTTTCTTTCTTTTCTCGTGTACTACACACAAACTTAACACCTTCCATCCCCTCTAATTCTTGGAGATTGGCAATTGATCGAACCACTGGAATAGAAGTTCTTTTTGATTGTTCACTTGCTTCTTTCACAATCTTCTTCCAACGGGTCGTTCTTTTTTGTAATTTTTCTTCATCCATTTTGATAACTCCATAATGGGCAGGGAAAAAGATAAATTCAGTAGCTCCCATTTCTGTTCCTTTTTGTAAAATATAATTCATTTTTGTCTCTTTCAAAAATGGCGCAACAACAATCATACCACGTTCATCTTTTCCTCTTTCGATTATTTTTTCAATCACAAAACGAACCGCAATATTTACATCTTTTAAAGTACATAAATAAACATTTCCATCATGAACAATTTCTACCTGTTCATCTTCTTTTAATCTCATCACACGTAAAATATGAAAACAATCTTCTTTACTTAAAGTAAATTCATTTCTAATCCTCTCCAAAGCAAAATATCTCTGCATACACTTCACCGCATTCATTATACCGAATTATACACATAAAAACAAGTAATCACTTACTTGTTTATTGAATTATGTATGGGTTTGATTTGGTGCCGTCTCCTGCTGTGATTTGGATAGATGAATTTAGGAAGACTACCGGACGTGTCCCAAAACGGTCGTCATAGCTCGCAGAAATGCGACCAAACCCGGCCAACCCAGCCTCACGAACCGCAAGCCAGACACCGTAGTTGTTGCCAATAGACTCCGCAGAAAACACGTTGATTGTCCAGTATATTGTTGGGTCTGGTAATGTATCTAATAAGTAATTACTATCACATGTAACTTCTGGTGTATCTTGCCCTAATTTATTAAATTGATCCGTTGCTGATTGACATGCGATATTCGTACTTGCTCTTAGTAAATCACTAACATTCACAAGCCCTACATTTCCTGTCCACTTGTACATCTTTTCTCCTGCGATATTCTTTTCTATACTATCATTTCCGCTTTCATCTAATGCTTGTACACTTCCGATATTGAAAACATGACTTTGCATTTGGGTTTTTGCTGTTTCATCTAATGTTGGATAGTATGTATTATTTAAATATTCTTTGATGCTGGAATCTTCTGTTACGGTTCCACTAAAATTTCCATTTGGTGTTTGGAATGTTCCACTTACTGCTGCATAGACTTCACATCCATCTCTTGGATATGTACAATATGTATTTTTTTCTGTTAAACGATGATTTGATACATCGTATGCCATAGGCGTATAATTAGCATTCTGTGGTAATAATTCATCTCTGATAATTTTATATGTTCCATCTGTTTCTTTCGCTACAATTCTCCATAGTTCATTATTGAACTGGATATAGTTATCTGGATTACTTCCACGATAGATATATCTTCCTGTTTCATATTGGTCTTCATAGAGTCCATCTCCACTTGTTACGACTTCTACATTCTGTCCACCAATACTTTCTCCTTCTCCTGGTTTTGGTGGTAATGGTACTCCATCATCACTTTGTTCGTAAGTTAATGTAATTTCTATTTCTTTTGACATATTTGTCTCACTAAAATCTACACTAGCATCCCAATATACTTTTACTTGAAATGTTTTATCTTCTCCTGCAAGTAGTGGAT
>ENA-ORMR01000302-ORMR01000302.1-human-gut-metagenome-genome-assembly--contig:-NODE-302-length-54302-cov-6.864214_pt1 | contig 54302 bp, 59 predicted proteins | sample MGYA00242107_ERZ509003 | MGnify/ENA primary metagenome ERZ509003 (study PRJEB26280, sample SAMEA2338699) | human gut metagenome | biome: human gut; feature: human-associated habitat; material: faeces...
TACCTAATGTGATTAATACTTCTGCCAAAGTAAAACCGAATCTTTTTGTCATAATAAAATAAACCTTTCTTTCTTATACTCTTTGTTATAATCTCTATATTTATTAATTATTCCCCACAACTAATCCTTTATAACTATTTGTAAAGAAAAATTAATTCTTTAGAATTAGTCTTAATTAAATTTGCGTTTTTCTTCTTCAGATAAAAAGCTGCAAAGTCCTTCCAAACGCTTATCTTCCATAGCATCAACCAGTTCCTGGATATTAGAGATTTTCTTAAGCGCAAAACCGGTTTCCGCGAGAAGCACACAATCATTACAGAGCCTGTAGCCATCATACTCAATGGATCCTGCAAGGCATTTTTGCTGCCCGCAGCAGTCGCATTCAAAGTTTTCATCTATAATATCCGGGTTGTCTTCGATGTCATCAATACGCATTTGTTCAACAACTGCCTGCATTTCTTCAACAATTTCTTTTTCTGATTTCATAAAAATATCCTTATTTAATTAGTTCAGCCATCTTTTTAACAGCTTCCGGAAGCCCTGTAAATATGGAACGTGAAATTATACTATGACCGATATTTAGCTCAACAAGTCCGTTTATTTCGTGCATTCTGTGAACATTTTCATAGTTTAGACCATGTCCGGCATTCACCTGCAAGCCTATATGCTGTGCTAATTCTGCAGCTTGTTTCAATTTTTGGAATTCAAGTTCTTCATTATCTGTGCCAAAAGCTTCAGCATATGCTCCTGTGTGCATTTCAATAAACTGAGCTCCTGTTTTCTTTGAAGCTCCAACCTGCTCTTCTGTTGGATCAATAAAAAGGCTGACAATTATTCCTGCGTCAAGAAGAGGTTTTATAAATTCAGAAACCTTTTCAAGCTGTCCGGCAACGTCAAGTCCGCCTTCTGTTGTGATTTCCTGTCTTTTTTCAGGAACAAGGCATATAGAATAAGGCTTAATTTCAAGCGCGATTTTTTGAATATCATCAGCCATAGCCATTTCAAGATTTAATTTTGTAGTCAAAGTTTTTGTTAAAGTATATACATCTCTATCCTTAATATGGCGTCTGTCCTCTCTGAGATGAGTCGTAATTGAAGCTGCACCATTATGTTCACAAACAGCAGCCGCCTTAATAGGATCCGGTTCCACACCGCCTCTCGCGTTTCTTAATGTTGCTACGTGATCTATATTTACGCCTAAAAGCATCTTTCTACCTCTTTTCTATTTGAAATTTTCCTTATTAATCTTCAATAATGCTGTATATGACGGCAATATTGTAACATGTTCGCTTTTATCTTCAGAAGCACAGGCAAGTTCAATTGCCTCTTTAATAGAAGGCACGACCTTAATTTTTTCCTGAGGAATTCCTGCATATTTCAGTCTTGCAGCCATGTCATTCGCCCTAATTCCGGATGTAATAACCTGTTTTTTCGCATTTTGCAGCTGCTCGAAATCGCTGTCCCACAGCCAGGAAATATCACGTCCGTCCGCATAGTTGTCATTTATTGCAATAACAATATTGGAATTTAAATCAACGGTTTTAAGAACTTCACTTGCACCTGTCGGATTTTTAATAAGCTGGATTACTGCCGGATGACCGTTTATTATGCGTTTTTCTGTCCGCCCGAAAATAGATTTGTAAGTATTCAAAGCATTTTGAATTTTCTCATGTGAATATCCGTTTTCAAACGCAAGAGCAATTGCAGCAAGCGCATTATAAGCATTATACAGACCGGCAAGTTTTACAGTGAACTCATAGGTATTACCATTATGTCTTACACATAGCTCAGAATAGTCATTATAAACTTTTACATCAGCAGAATAGTCGCAGGTATGACGTTTGTAACCGCATTTAGCGCAATAATAATGTCCCTGCTGCGCAAAAAATCTTTTAGAATATACCAGTGGTTCGCCGCATAGACAGTTAAAGACTTCTGACGGTGCTTTTGATGAATGTTCATATGTACAGTCATACTCTACTTTTTCAAAGCCATAATAAACAGCGGACTTTGTCCTGTCAAAGGTTGCAACAATAGGATCATCTGCATTTAAAATCAGTTTCAGGTCCGGATTTTTATCAATGGCTTTTTTAATAAATTCAGCAGTTGTGGCAAGTTCTCCATACCTGTCAAGCTGATCCCTGAAAAGATTTGTCACTACAAGATAATCGGACGGGAGATAATCATATAATTTATTAAGATAAGCCTCGTCGGATTCTATAACAGCATAATCAAATCTTTTAAAAGGGGCAAGATTAAGCGCAAAAACATTTGCAACGCCGGTCAGCATATTAGCCCCCTTAACATTATGGATAACCCGGCTGCCTGAAGTTTCAAAAATATGCGAAATTATGCCGGAAGTCGTTGTCTTGCCGTTAGTTCCTGACACAGTAACCACATTATTTTTAATATATTTCCTGCAATGACTGAGAAATTCCGGATAAAATTTCAAAACCATCTTGCCTGCAAAAGAAGTTCCGGACGATTTGTAAAAAGTCTTTACTCCCCAGTATGCCGCACCGGCAATTAGTAATGATAAATAAAAGCGTGTCTGTCTAATCATAAATAGTCCTTTGGACGTATTCCAATTCTCTTCAAGTTATTTTATACTTCAAATGATAATACAAAAGTTAAGAAAATAAAAATGTATTTATTTATTGCAATAATTTTTATAGCTGAGCTAATCATTGCAGGCACCCTTATAAGCGGTATATTGAAAGCCGACAGAATGATCTGCTCGTTAAACAGTAAAGTTTCAGCGCTGAAACCTGATATAAAATGCGCACTGGCTCAGACCAGGGAATGTGTTTCCTGCCTTCAAACAAGTGTAAATTCCCTTATAAGTTTCGTAAAAAGAAAACATCAAGAGGTTATGCGCAGAGTTACAAAAACAATCCTGATATATTTAATTCTGCTGATAATGAAAAATAAATATAAAAAACTTGCTACATTCTGCCAGTATGCAGTTTTAGCAAAAGACTACTGGGACGGGCTTCCAGCCTAATTTGCTTGTAATTTTGAAAAAATATGATATAATCTAATACAACAGTGAAAGACGAGGTTGATTATGAGTAACAATAAATCATTTGCATTTGGTATGGGACTGCTTGCAGGTGTTGTAGGCGGTATTATTGCCGGAGTGCTTTTTGCACCAAAACCGGGCGAAGAGTCAAGACGTGAGCTTAAAGAAGCTGCGTGCGAACTCTACGAAAAAAATTCTCCTGCGATTGCAGAAGCTAAAAAACAGGCGCTTGAAAATGTTGACCTGATGAGATATAAGCTGGAAAGGCAATTCAGAAAATTCAATAATATGATAAAATCAAAGAAACTGTTAAAAGCTAAAGAGCTTGAAGCCGCTGATGATAGTTTTGATTATTAGTTTATAGATACCGTAAAAGAGATAAAAAGGAAAAAATAAATGGACTTATCACAAGCAGCATTAAATAACGGCTTAACATTTCTTGCCTGGGCAACAGGTATTGTTTTAATCGTTGTTGCAGGATTTTTAGTTAAACTGTTAATAGACTTATCGGCTTTAGCCAAAAATGTAAACGAAACAGCTATACTTTTGAATACGGAACTCAAACCTACATTGAAGGAATTAAATGATACGCTGCATTCAATAAATGCAATAGTAAAAAGTACAGACCAGGGTGTTGACAGTTTCAAAAGTGCAGTTGAAAAAACACTAGGCAAAACCAAGGTAATATCAGAATCTATCATAGGAGGTATTATCAAGGGGTTTAGTACAGTGTTCAAAATGTTCGTAAAAAAATAGCTATTTTTGGTAATTATTTTTCAAAAATAGCCTGATAAAATAAATCAAAAGAAAAGGAGTGAAATAATTATGTCAGCAACTAAATTTTTAGCAGGTTTTATAGTAGGCGGTGCAATCGGAGCTATCGCCGGAATTTTGCTTGCCCCAAAATCAGGTGAAGAAACCCGCGCCCTTATTGCAGAAACTACAAAAGATGCTGTAAGACGCGCAGATGAAACAGTTAAAGAAATTCAATCAAAAGCTGATGATGTTGTATCTGATATGCAAAAAAAAGGTGATGAAATAAAAGAAAAACTTCAAAACCTTATCAGTCAGCAAAAAGAAGCAAAAGCTGAATAGGATAAAAAAGCCGGAATAAATTTCCGGCTTTTTTATTAGAATTTTCCTCCAATGGAGTAGTTTTCGTAATTCAGTTTTCCTGTCCTCATTGTATCAAACATTGCTCCGTAACCGGAATGTTGGTCAGCAAAATTTTTCTTGACGCCAAAACTATAACAATCGTAGCCGTATTGATTATGACCTTTCACACCATCGACATCAAAAAAGATTTCAGCACAATGCTCTGCCTGATAAGTGCTTGTAACAGGTTTTCCATCCTCAAGTACATAATTCCCATTAGAGTCAACTTCTGTTTTTGTATAAGTAGTTATACAACCGCCCTCTGAATTTCTTTTACCAAACCATACCAGAGTACCATCGCTTAAAACGGCACGCTCACCCGCTACCTTAGAGTATTTAACATTTCCATAACCGTCATTAGAGCGCGTCTTTGGCTTAATCTTATAATTGCCGCCGCAGCCTTTGGTATTTGAAGCAGAGCACCTTTCTATAACGTGCAATTTTTTAATAAAGCCGTCAAATTGTTCTGCTGCAGTCATATCTTTTTCAAAAAGGGCTTCATAATTAGAACCGCCAAGCTCTGCTCTACGCATATCCATAGCATTAACAATTTCTGAATATGTACGTTTTAACTTATTCACGATGACTTTTTCCTGATACTTGTTAACAAGCGCAGGCAGCGTCATGGCAGCTACAATTCCGATGATACCTAATGTGATTAAGACTTCGGCCAAAGTAAAGCCGTAAAAGGGTTTTAAGGAGCTTAGATTACTTGCCCCCCCCCCCGAAAAGTGCACTGTGACTGATTTTCATCATAATTCTTCTCCTTATATATTACCTGTTCAAAGCATCTCTTAATGCTTTTTCTAAAACTTGAACTTTTGCCTGTAAAACTTTCACCTGAGATGAGCTGGAATCACTTTTAACGGAATTACGCTCAAGCTCGCGTTTGTATATTTTTAATTTTTCTTCCATTGCAAAGTAAAAAGGACTAAACATTCCAACCCCGACAGCAAGCCCGATTACAAGAATTGCAATTGTATAAAAAGCAATATTGACATCTTTGGTATAGTGGTAAACTTCCTGAGTCCCTGATATTAATTTTGGTCCCCATACCTGTAATGTTACAACATCATGCGAATTTAAAATTGCAAAATATATTACTGCAAGTATACCAAAATATGCTAAAATCTGAGCGAGTATTTTCATTTATTTCCTGCTTTCAAAATAATTTAGTACTTTCTTATATTTCTCATCCGGCTGGATTTCTAACTCTATTATCTCATCAGAAAACGGTTTTGTAAACCTTAGAAAGAATGATTGTAATACCTGCTCCTGAGTAGAAACTTTACCTTTGCCAGCACCGTATAGGGTGTCGTTATACACAGGGTGGTTTAGAAAACTTGTATGCACTCTTATCTGGTGTGTTCTTCCGGTTATCAGAGTAAGCTCAACAGCAGTAGCTTCTTTAAAACGATTTGTAACTTTTAAGATAGTGGTACTTTCTTTACCATCTTCACGTACCATCATTTTATGAGGCTGATTTGGATTTCTGCCGACAGGGAGGTTTATTATTTTCTCATCTTCTGGAAAGATACCCTTTAAAATTGCCCTGTATTTTTTCACAACAGTATGGTTTTTGATCTGTTCAGCCAGAAATTCATGTGATTTATTATTTTTAGCTATCATCAAAAGCCCTGAGGTATTTCTATCAAGCCGGTGAAGAATTCCGCGTCTAAAGTCGCCGTTTATATCTGAAAGGTTTTCTCCGAACTTATACAGCAGAGCATTTACCAGAGTGTTGGTGCGTTCCATATTTGTAGGATGTGTAAGCATGCCGGAAGGTTTATTAACAACAAGCATATTGTCATCTTCATAAACAATATCCAGCGGAATATTCTCTGGTTCTATCTTAAGGTTCTTTTCCTCAGGAATATTAACCTCAACTCTGTCGCCTTCTTTTAAGCTGTAAGAAGGCTTTTTTGCGCTGCCGTTAATCAAAATATCTGAGTTTTTTATAAATCCCTGAATTTTAGAACGAGAAAGCTCAGGCATAACCTCTGCAAGGTAAGCGTCAAGTCTGATATTTTCTTCGTTTTCTCCTGCAATTATAATCATAGTTTACTTGGTCTTTTTTAAAAGTATTAGTATTATAAGTGCAATCACACCAATATTAATAAATATATCAGAAATATTAAATACAGGAAAATTTACAAAAGTCAGTTCAAAGAAATCACGCACATAACCAAATACAATTCTCTCATGAAGGTTTCCTGCAATACCGGCTGTTAGCAGAGAAACAAAAAAGATGCTCTTCATAGAAATTGATTTAATATGTTTAAACACATAAAGGAATAAAAGTACAATCGCAACACAGGAAAGAATTATTAAAAACTCTCTTGAATCGCGCAGAATACTAAATGCTGCACCGGTATTTTTTATATAATTAAGGGCAAAAACCCCGTTATTTATATTAAGTCCGCTGTTAATTTCCCTGACAAGAAGATTTGATAAGTACAAGTCTGAAAATAAGAAAAATACAAAACAAACTATCAGATAAATAATTTTACTTAGATTTCTGTGCATTATCTTCCTCTAATTTTATAAAATGATTTTCAGGAACAACATTTACCCTTGTCATAACAAATGCCAGCCCGCTCATATAAACCCGAACCTTTGTATTATCAAGCGGTTCAGCTCTGGTAACTCCCACTGAGGCAATGTTATACTCATTAACATTATCTTTATTAGAGATAAACATTCTTTCTAATATCTGGTCTTCCGGAAGCCTTCTGAAAGCATCTTCCGATTTTGATGCAGGCTGAATAATCTTTTCTCTGTTAATTGAAGCTATAACAATATCTTCCTTTGGCAGGTCAATCTTCAATTCAGAAGTGTAGTCTTCACCTGCATTAATAAATGACGGCGCACTCAATTCCATCTTTATAAAACGTGCATCTCCGTATTTTAAAGTAGATTTTTCCTCAAGAATATTTTCACCGGAAATAAGCCAGCGGTTATTTATTTTCTTAAGATGGTAAACACAGTTTGCATATGCCTGCAGCTCTCCGCGAGCTGATATTACTTCTGAATCCTCTGTAGTAGTAGCATATGCTGTTTCTTCAGTTTGTACGGTTGCGTAGTCTGAATAAACTTTTATATCCTTAATCTTAGTTTGATAAGTTATATCAGGATAAGTTTCCCATGTTTCCTTTATAAGCTTGAAATAAACTTTTTTGTCATATCCGTCATTGTTGATAAAATCATCAGAATAAATTTGATACAGTCCTTCATAATCATATTTATTGGTCATGTCAGTCTGTCTGTCAAAAAGTTCTTTGATTTCCTTTTGAGCATCTGAATAAATACGATTTTTCTCAACTCTAACCTTATAAGCCGTAAAAAGTCCGGCATCAGCCGGCTGCCCAATATTTGCACAAAGTGCTGCACATAAAATAACAGGTATTATTAATTTCTTCATAGAAAAGATTATACAAAAAAATTTTTAAAAACGTAATAGTTTAAATACAGTATTTCATTAAAAAGAGTACAGTTTTTATACTGTACCCCTTCTAATGTTTATTTAATGTTTGCCATTAGTGCTGTTTATAAACTTTGGATGTATAATTTTCAATATTTGGCGTATCAATTTCAAACACATGAACTCGTGCCGGTCCAATATCAACACGTAATTCATTATCTACAGCCTGGAAAATACTTTCTTTACCGTATGAAGGAAGCATATTATGAAGTGTTTGTTTGTTTTTTAGTGTTGGAATTTTAATCTTACAAGCTACAGCCCTGTCTATATTTTTATTGGCAACCCATAGCAGGGTTCTTCCCTGATAATGACGGGCGAAGGCTATAATCTGATCATTTTTATCGCCTTCTTTATCAAGTTCAATAAAAGTACCTTTTGGACCAACTATATCAAGATTTTCAGCTCTTAATTTGTTTGCTGCACGCAAGAAGTTTCTGATTGATTCATCATTCCCGCCAGGTCTTCTTGAAAGATTAAACAAATCAAGTTTTCCATGGTGAACAGTCATTTCATGCGAATCTGTCTGGGTTACCGGGTTATATTTGTCAGCCCAAGGATATAGGTAATAATCCCCGGTCTGAAATCCGTCAACCTGATACATATTCAACATTGGCAGCCCTGCCTGCAGACCTACTGTCATTTTGCAATAATCAGCACCGCCATGGAACATCGGAGAAATATCGTCATGGGTTGCGAATGACCCGATTAAAGACTTACCCGGATCCAGACGGTATGACATATCAAGATTTTCTTTCACATAGTTCATAAATGTAGTTGCATCCGGCCATTCATGGAAAATGTGGTATTGACCGTATATCATATCAAAACCGGCTCTTAAAGAATCTTCAGGTCTGTCATAAGGCATATTTGCCTGAGGAGAAGCATCCTCATAAGTATATGTTTCGGCAAGCCATCCAAATTCAGGATCCCGCATTCTTGAATAAGGAATTAAAATATCCCAAAACTCAACCGGTTTTGCCCTTGCAACATCCGCGCGGATACCATCCACACCTAAGTCAATACACATATCTATAAACTGCTTATGAAGTTCAAGCAATTTAGGATTTAAAGTTCTTTTTCCTTCGTCTTCCCAAGGCTGGAACATTCTAATATCATTCCATCCCTGAGGAGTTTTAGCAAGTCCGTCACGTTCCATAGCCATCCATTCAGGATGCTTCAAAAACATTTCATATGATGCACAACTCGGCAAATCAAGCATTACTTTAATATCACGTTTATGACACTCATCAATGAATGCTTTAAACTGTTCTTTCGGACTTCTAGGATCATTTTTATCAACGAGCATAGGGTCTATTTCCAGCAAGTCAAGAGGAGAATATACTGACCCTGCTGTACCCATAGCCTTAACTTTTCCTGGAGTATTTACAGGCAATACATGCAGAGTATTAAACCCGTCCTCTTTTACCTCATCAAGGCGTTCAATTGCATTTAAAAAGGTTCCGTTTTCTTCCCCGTTATCAATATATCCGTTGCCGTTTAAGTCTTTAGCATTAAACGTTCTTGGAATCATTGCCAGAATATTAGCTTCATTATTCTTGAGCATTGTTCTGAAATCATTTTTATAAATAATATGTTTAACTTCTTTTGTTTCAGATACAGGAGCTGAAGATTCAGTCTGCCGGGTCTGAGCAGGCTTCACTGCCGGCTTATTAATAGCAGCAAGAGTTGTGAGATAAGCTGAAAGCAAATTGGAACCCTGCTGCTGGCTGGACGCAGCATCAGGTTTAGCTGTAACCGGATTTGATACAGGTTTTGTTTTTATAGTATTTAAATGTTGAGCTAATAAATTTGTATTTTGAATCATATTATTAACCTTTTTTCTGTGTCCTTTCCGGTGTTTTCAGTCTTCCAAAGAAGAATTGTGAAAGAATTGTAACGCCTAAGAGAACTCCGCCAACTGTTCCAAATATTTTCAGCCATTTTTTAGTATTAAATGCGCTTCTTCCAACATTTGACATCCATTCATCAGGAGCAATACCTGTAAGCCAGAATTTACGTTCTGAGCTTGCATGAGTTAACTTGTCATGGAAAACATGGTACTTTTTAGCAAAGTATTCACTGTCGCCTATATCATATGCCACATTGCGTCTATGTTCATCAAGCATCTTAATAAGTCCGCTGCTTTCAAGAATTTTTCTTGTATCATCACTGTATGGACATTCGTACACAAGTCCCATTGCACGTTTAAAGAATTCCGCATCATTAGGAATTTCAACTCTTGTAAGCTTTTTATTTTTACCCATTTTTTGATTGATAACTTTTCCGTCTTTAACTTTAAGTTCACCCATTTCGTCACTAGGTTCAATATTTCTGAGAAAGTCAAGTTTTGTTTCAAAATCACATGAGTGCCCTTGCATTGTAAAGGTTTTACAATGTTCAACAAGTTCTTCTTTTACTTCCAGGCTCAGACCGTTTAATGAATCCAGATTTTTAAGAGTTGCAACTCTTCTGTACAAATCAAGAGTATTAATTAATCTTGCAAATGAGTTTTTTACACCTATAAGCCTGTTATTTACAAAAGAAACCTGGGTAGCCATTAAGGAACCGTTAGGTACTCCGTTTCTGCCTATAAGCTTTTCTGCTGTGGATTTCATATTAAGGACCTCAAAAGAACGAGCCGCACCCTTGTATGTTGTTTCAACATGTTCAAGATATTTCGGAGGAATTTCTCCGCCTTCTGCAACCCTGTCAAGTTGTGCAACTTTTGCAGTTATGGCAGAAAGAACTCTGCGATATTCGTCATCATTTGACGCTACCTTTTCAACCTTGTCCCTGAATACCTTATACATCATTTCACGATCAAGACGTGTATCTGCAAGTTCTTTGTTAGTAAATTTGAAAATTACAGGAAGGTCATTTGCCAAATCGTTCCAGTAATTAGGAAGTCCCATTTCTGGTGCTGAAGCAAATTTTGTATAAACATATTTATTCAATACGCTTCTTCTTGCATTAAGGTCAGTAACTATGTCAGCAACCTTACGGATCGTATTCTGCGCTTCCATATCGAGAACAGCAGAAGGGGACTTAAATATAACTTTAGCAACAGAACCATCTTCTACAGATCCACTGTATAATTCTCTGAACAAAAGCTCTTTGTCTAAGTCATTTATAAGAGGAAGTCCTTTAGGTTCAGCTGCCTTATTATAATTATCAATATTTTTTCTTATCAAATCATCAATAGAATCAACTACATCCTGAATACTTAATTCACCTTCAACGGCACTGAATTTTGCAACATTTTTGCCTGAAAATCCTTTTTCATCAAAATGTTTTATAAGAACTTCTGTATCAGGAATAATTGCATTGAGCTTAGCTTGGTCTACGTTACTTTTCAACATTTTCTTTTGCAGATCAGCGGCAATTGAAGGAATGTTACTTCTGTTAATAGTATATTTAGGATTTTCGGAAATCAGAATTGTACGCAAATCATCTTCCATTGCCTGTGAAGTAATAGGATCCATTCCTAATCCGGCTGTTCTTGTAATTTTATGCAACAACTCATCAGTTATAGGTTCATCTTTATGTAATTCGATGAGATTATCAAGAGCGTTAAGAATCCGGTCTGATTTTGCCTTTTGAGTTGCGTCTGAGAAATTATTTATCATTTTCTCATTTTGTTTAAGGCGTCTGTTATCCTGCCATTTTAAAAGATATGGTTCCATCTTATTACATATCAAAGCACTCATAACAGGGGTGGCTACACCTGCGGTTAACATCCAGAGAGTATTGTTCTGGAGTGCAAGTTTTCTCATTTTTTCCTGAATGAAATCGCGGCGGTTAGGAATATCTCTTGGAACGCCAAGCCTATCACCTATTTTATTAATTTCATTATCAGAATACAAATCCCATGGAATAAATTGGTGGTCCTGATAAAAAGGTTTCTTTCGCCCGAAGCTATCTTCGTATTCCGGCATAACATTAACACCATGAATCAGTTTAGCAGGAAGCTGTATTGCAAGCTTAGGCCAGAGCGCCATTGATGCAAAAAATGAAGCAAGTCCTACAAATTCCATACCTTTAGCCATAGGAGTTGTCTTTTTAACATAAAGATATGATGCAATAGCAAGACCGCCTAACTTCATGCCTAAATCATTCAGCTTACCGAGCTGGTGATCGTTAGCATCGCCTTTTACAGCTCCATGAAGTGCTTTGGCATCATATATCATATCTTTTAAAAATATTGCCGGCGCTGTAAAAATATTACTTTTTACAATATGTCCCTGCCCTTTTAAAGGTTTAATAAAGGTTCTGTTAGCAAGTTCCCTGTTAATATCAAAGTTAGGTTTAGCCTTTTTAGGAGTAATAACTTTTACCTCAGGCTCCTCTTGTTTCGGGTGGGTTTTAATTTGCTGTATGTAGTTTTGGATTAAATTTGTTCTCATACTAGTTCACCACATACTTTCTGTCTTTTTCTATAATATCAGCACTGTCAAGTTTTGAAGGTTTATGAGAGCTTGACATTACATTTACAACACCAAGAATGGATGATAAAAGAGCGGTTCCAAGCAGAATTTTTCCGGAATATTTTCCAAGACAGCTCTTATCACCTTTAAAGAAATCTCTGGCACTATCACCAAGACTTTCAAAGAATTGTTCTGTAGATTTTTTAAATCCTTTTGCATTGAAGAATTTATCCCAAGGTTCCTGGAATGCTAACCCTACACCTACTGCGGCCCATAAATATGATGAAATATTTTTGGCAAGATTTGTTTTTACAACAATTTCTTTTATGCGCGGCTTAACTTCCTGGTCTGAATCTTTAAGATTTGTACCCATTCCTAACTTTTTAGCAACTCTGTCGTAATATTGATTTCTCTTTTCGCCTTTTGTTTCATCTCCATACAAGAGATCCCAGCGAGGAAATTCTACACTCTCAAAAACTTTATGATACTCAATACTTGTAATATCTGTGTCATTTATATTTTCCGGCAATTCATAAATAACTTTTGCATATGGAAGTTCGGTATCAACTCCTGTAAGAGTTTTAACAGGTTTTGTTACAAAGGATTTTGAAATTTCCTTCATAATACCGTAGAATAATACCCCCAGTGCCATTTTTTTACCGAGAGATTGAGCTTTCACTTTTTCATTAGGGAAGAAGTGTTTATTGGCAACATTGAAAACGGCCATTAGCATGCCGCTTCCTACAAGATAAGGAACCATGCCGAGAGTCAGAAATTCATAAAAATTAGCGTTTTTGCTTCCTTTCAATCCCTTTGTCGGATACAGTGTCAAAGCATTTGTAAATTTGTCAAATCCAATACGCATGCGGTTTGATAAGCTGTTTTTCAGAACTGTATCATGGGTGTAGGGAAGTTTTTTCTCATCATTTTCCTTCTCTCCGGCAGAAAAATTTATGTTACTGTAGCGATTTGTAATCGGTAAAATCATTGTTACTCCACACACATTAGTCTGTTCATATAAGAGCCGTCAAAACTTTTTTTTGCCATTTAGAATAAGTTGCTTTACATTTTTTTACAATAAAGAACCCCGAAAATTATTCGATTTAAAATCCCAAAATCTATACAAATAAAAGCAGATTATTGACAGAATTATTCTAACAAAAACAAAATAAATATCAAGAAATTTTATTTTATTTCTTCATACAGCCCCGGGGCTTCCTGAATGCTGACATTGTTTAAAGGTATACGCAAAACTTTAACGCTGACGGTTCTGTTTGCATATTCAATCGTTATAATATCGCCTTCTTTGAGTTGTTTGCCTGCCTTAGCCGGGTTGCCGTTGACAGAAACCCTTCCGGTATCGGAAACTTCGTTTGCAACAGTTCTTCTTTTAATCAGTCTTGAAACTTTTAAAAATTTATCTAATCTCATAATTTCTCCATTTGTTCATATTTTAGCATGTAATCTTCATTTGTGATATAATCCGGTTATCGAAAAACGGAGCGTTCAAAAATGAAAAAAAATATAATAATTTCTGCTTTATTAATATTATTTGGAATAGGCTGCAGCGTTTGTGCCGGAGAAATCAAATTTGTTCAGGTATCTGATGTCCATTATTCAAACGAAAGCGAATATCCAAAAAAAGTTTTGGAAGCCGCTATAAAAGATATTAATAAACTGGATAACGTTTCATTTGTAATCTTTACGGGAGATAATATTAACGATCCGAATCCGGAATATGTCGGGGAATTTACTAAAATAGCTAACAAATTAAATGTGCCTTATTATGTAGTTATTGGCAACCATGATGTATTTAAATCTAACGGACTTTCAAAAGAAAGATATTTTGAGCTTGTAAAAGAAAATAACTTCTTCTTTAAATATAAAACTCCTAATTATGTGTTTAAAAAAGATGAGTTTGTGTTTATTGTAGTGGACGGGGCTAAAGAAGTTATACCCGGAACAACCGGTTATTTTAAAAAGAACACGCTTGACTGGCTGGAAAAACAATTAACAAAATATTCAAAAAATCCGGTAATAATCTGTCAGCATTTTCCACTTCTTGAACCGAAACCTTCAAAATCTCATAACACTTATAAAGCAGAAGAATACCTTGATCTGTTAAAAAGACATTCAAATGTAATTGCTCTCCTTTCCGGTCATTATCATATGAATTCGGAAAAAATGCAGGACGGCATCTATCATATAAATTCGCCATCGCTTTTAGCTCTGCCTAACCAGTATAAAGTTATTGACATTGTCACTACAAAAGGTTTTTCTCCGATGATTTATACCCAGTTAAGGGAACTGGATGTAAAATAACCGGCAGTTGCTTTTTTTAGTGAATAATAATATAATTAATATTATTATAAGTATTATTAAAAAATTATTTAAGAGAGATAAAAAAATAAATGAGTGAGACGGCAAATATAGGAATTGTATTTAATTTAATACTGATTGTTCTTTTACTATTGTCTAACGGCTTTTTTGTAGCTTCAGAATTTGCTATGGTAAAAGTTAGAAAAACCCGTATTGAACAACTTGTAAATGAAGGGAATTTTAACGCTAAAATCGCACTTGAAGCGTTAAAAGATTTAGATAAATTTATAGCAGCAGTACAACTGGGCGTTACTATTTCAAGTATCGGCTTAGGATGGGTCGGAGAGGGAACTCTGGCAACTATAATCGAACCGGTTTTTGCGTTCCTGCCGGGTATAAGCAAATCAATTGCTACACATACTGTTTCCGTATCAATTGCGTTCGCTCTTATAACTTTTCTTCACGTAGTTATAGGCGAACTTATACCAAAGTCTATTGCACTTGAATACACAGAATCAACTGCTCTGGTTGTTGCAAGACCAATGAAATTTATTACAACAATTTTTAATCCGTTTATATGGCTGCTAAATGGTTTTGGAAATTATCTTTTAAATATGATGCACATTCCTCATTCACACAAAGGTTCTCTTGTACATTCAACAGAAGAACTGGACATGCTTGTAAATGCAAGTTATAACGGCGGAGTGCTGAATGAAACCGAAAAAGATATGCTTCATAATGTATTTAAATTTTCAGATTTGACAGCAAAACAAGTTATGATTCCAAGAACTGATATGGTTTGTATTCCTGAGGATATGACATTTGAAGAACTCAACAACCTTGCTGCAGAAAGCCAGTATACAAGGTATCCTGTTTACAGTGAAGATATTGACCATATTACAGGTTTAATACATGTTAAAGATTTATATTCTTTATCTATAAAAAATGAAGAACGCCCGATAAAAGAATTGGTAAGAGAAATTCTTCTGGTGCCTGAAACAATTACAATGGACAATCTTGTGCTTGAATTTAAAAAGAGAAAAGGGCAAATGGCAATTGTCGTTGATGAATTTGGCGGAACTTCCGGTTTAATTACTCTTGAAGATGTTCTGGAAGAAATATTTGGTGAAGTGCAGGATGAATTTGATGAAGAAGAAGAATGTGACATTAAAGAAATTGAACAGAATAAATATATAGCAAATGCTATGATGCGAATTGATGAAATGGCTGAGTTTTTCGGTATTCCTGAGGAAACCGTTGACGATGAAGATGTTGATACTATAGGCGGACTTGTTGTCAAGCTTTTAGGAAGACTTGCCGAAGTCGGAGATACCGTATCATTTAACGATTTAACATTTACAGTTAAAGAAGTCGACGGAGCAAGGGTTACAAGAGTTGAAATTATAAGAAAACCGCACGAAGAAGAAAATAAAGAGGTCTCAACCGATAATGATTAATATAGCAATGGGATTTGACAGTAATTTTGCACCTTATGCTGCAGTAACTATCAAGTCTGTTTTACAGCACAATCAGAATGTTAACTTTTATCTGATGTATGATAATTTAAAAAAATCGGATATGGCAAAAATCGAAGCTATGATTGATTCTGAGAAAAGGGGGGGGGGCAAGACTTTCTGGGTTAATATGTCCGGGAAGTTCAACAACCTTTTTACAGGTTCATGGTCATCCAGTGCAGTATATTTTCCTCTGGCACTCCCGTCAATTTGTAAAGACGAAAGAATTTTATTTTTAGATGCTGACACAATGGTTACCGGAGATTTGTCGGAATTTTATAATCAGGATTTAACAGGGTACTATCTTGCCGGAGTACACGACTACGGATTACTGTCAGATACTAATGCCGGAGCAGAAGTTGTGTTAGATAACAAAAAAAAATTACCTGCAAAAAGATATTTTGAGGATTTTCTTAACTGGGACATCCAAGAAATGGAAAAATATATTAACAGCGGCATGATGCTTATGAATTTGAATTTGATGAGAGAAGAAAATATTGAAGAAAAAATCTATGCAAGCTTAAAAGAAAAGATATTTGCGTTCCCGGATCAGGATTGTATCAACTACATATGCCATGACAAAATTAAAATATTAGACCCAAGGTATAATTTTATGGTTCTTCTTGATCCCGTATGGAATAAATTAGCACCAAAAGTTCAGGAAAGTCTAATAAAATATAAACAGGAAAAAGAAATTCCGTTAATAGTACACTTTTTAAAGAAACCTTGGCGTAAACCGGCAGAAGAAGTTTCTTTTTCAAAAACTTACAATCAACTAAGGAAGTTAACACCATACAAAAATCACCGTTCAAGACAAGAAACTTTCCAATTCCGCTGGAGCAAAAAAGGAAAGTATCTAAGAATTTTGAACAAAACCATATTTGATTTTTAAGATTAAGTTTCTTTATTACCGGTTAAAAGAGCAATACCTGCACCGATTAAGGCGAGTGCACCTCCGCTGATTGCTGCCCATTTACCAGCAGCATACAGCTTACCTTTTTTAACAAGGTTATCAACTCTTTTAGCAGCCTGCTTACCTTCGTCAGATGTTAAATCAAACATTTTTACAGATTTTGTTACATCGTTGTCCGGAGATTTACCTGTCAGGTATTCAGTAAGCTTGCGTTTATACAAGTTTCTGCGATGATTGAATAATTCTTGCTGATATTGCTTTTGATCAAGAATAAATTTGTTAATCTCTTTTACAGATTTGCCGTCAACAATTTCATCGATTGCTTCGTCCAGAGGCAGTTTTTTATCCAGCTTGAATTTACGGGAATTTTTCATGAAAACTTCCTTCATTTTTTCCCGTTCTGTATTTTCAGCAAATAATAAGTTATCATAATCAGCAATAAATTTCTTTTTATTAACAGTTAATTCACCAAGGAAATCTTCTTTTGAGCGCTTGATTAAATCATCCCAGTTATCTACACCGAGCTCTTCGTAACCTTCCTGTATAAACTTGTTAATGGCAGCCTTACGCTCTTCTTTTGACAAGTTCTTCAAACTTGGACCTCCATCGGCAATCTCTTTAAGAAAATCATCCGGAATATTATCAATAGAACCTGTTTCCGAAATTTGTTTTATTTGCTTAGACTTCTTAAGCATCAATTCAAGCTCATCAGTTACTTCTTTATCACAATAGCTTGAAACAAATTCATCAGTTACAATACCTTTTTTCAAATGTGGATTGGATAAATATCCGCTAATACCACCTGCAACAGCACCAACGCCTAACCCAACACCTGTGTAAACAGCCGTTCTTTTATTGTCAACCTTCTGAATCATTGGTTACTCCTTTTATTTTACACATAGTCATTGATATAATACATGAACAAGTTTATTTTTGCTACTACATCACAAACTTTAGTAATTTTAAAACTTTTCCTCTTTTTAAATGATGTGACAAAAGGCAGATGTTATAGAATAGTAATGTAAAGAAATATTAAACAATGTTCGGGTGGATTAATGGATCAAAGTTTTGATTTCACATCTTACAACAATATTAAAAGACTACAGGAAGAGGAACTAATTGCGTTGTGGGAGGAATATTTTAAGGATAAATCTAACAAAGAAGTTAGAGATACTTTGATTGTACAGTATATTTATTTAATCCGCTACGTTGTAGGACGTGTTAAGGTAAATCTTCCTGCAACAATTTCAATAGAAGATATTGCAGGTTACGGGGTAGAAGGTTTAATTAATGCAATAGAAAGATATTCACCACAAAAAAATACCAGATTTGAAACATATGCACTGATAAGAATACGCGGGGCTATTTTAGATAAAATTCGTTCCGAAGACTTTCTGCCAAGAAGTGTAAGGAAAAAAATTAAAGATATAAAAAATGCACAGGAAATTCTAAAGCAGGAACTCGGCAGAATGCCAACCACATCTGAAATTGCCGGTTATCTTAATATGGATGCAGAAAAAGTTAACCAGATTATGGCTGAAGATACCACAATGACATCCATTTATGAAAAACGAGGCAATACAGATGACAGTGTTGAAATCATTGATACGATTCAGGATACTAACAAATTAAATCCCCAGGAAAATATGGAAGAAAAAAATGTTAAGCAGGAACTTGAGAAAGCCCTCCAGCGTCTTCCTGAACGTGAACGTATCATAATGGTTCTTTACTATCAGGAAAACATGACGCTGAAAGAAATAGGGGCTACCATCAATATGTCAGAATCCCGGGTATGCCAGTTACATGCACAGGCTATTATGAAGCTTAAAAACATCCTCAGCGAAAACAGAACTTCACGTATGCGCCAGAGTATTATTGCTTAACGTTCTATATCATAATCAAAAATGACAAAATCTATCCTTCTGTCGCTAAAGTCTTTATGTGCTACATTGTCGTTAAAAGGCATTATTTCGCCGAAACCTTGCGGGAAAATTCTATCATATGGAAATTTGGTTTGCATAACAACATAATCTACGATTGCATTTGCCCTCATAATCGTTAATTCCCAATCATACTTCATAATATTCTCATGAGAAATAGGCTCATCCGTATGGCTTTCAACAACACATTGATTATCAAAGTTTTTCAAAACCTCAGAGATACCATTCAAAAGCAGTTTTCCTTCCGGTTTTATTACAGAACTGCCTTTCTCAAAAAATTCACTCTCATCAATACTTAAAACCAATCCCCGCGGAACTTTTGTATATACTATCGTCTTTTTCTGAGGCAGAGTTTTTTGGAAATCGCCTTCGATTAAACTTATTTGTGAATCAAAAACCGTACTGATGTATAACGGTTGAAATTCTTCTGCAAATCCCGTTTCCGGCAAAAATAATATTATTACTAATAGCAGCACAAACAGTTTCAAGACACAATACCTCGAAACACATTATTTATTAAATGAGCTAAATCAGCTATTACCTGATAAGGTTAAGGCTTTAAAACAGCATACACATAATTATCATTAAAATATCTATTTGCGCATTGCTGTAATTGCTCTGACGTTACAGCCTTTACTGCCTGCTTTGTTTTCTCAAGGAAATCAAAACCCAGCCCCATAATTCCATGATGAGCTAAAATACAAGCCTGCTGGTTATTTGTTTCTGTTGTAAATGCCCATTTACCGATTATATTATTCTTTGCATTTTCAAGTTCTTCCTCACCTACAGTAATCGATTTAATCTTTTCAATTTCTTCTTTAAACCCTGCCAGAGAAACTTCAATATTCTTAGGTTCGGTTGCTATATAAATTGAAAAATTTCCGCACAAGCCAAGCGGTTCGTAAGAACTTCTTACAACGTATGCAAGACCTTTTTTATCTCTTAACTCAAGGAACAATCTGGATGAAAGCCCTGAAGCTCCAAGAATAATATTCAGCAATACAAGTGCAGGATAATCCTTATCTAAATAAGAAGGAACCTGCCACCCTTTAAGCAGGTGTGCCTGGTTTGCATCAGGTTTTATTATTTCTGTATCTCTGTGCGAAGTTAAAGTTTCCACCGGAATAAGATTTTTTTCGTCTTTATCATTCGGGAGTTCCGCAAAATTTTTGTTTAATTCAGGAAGCACACTATCAAAATCAAGGTCACCGACAAAAGTAATCACTTTTTTACTGTTTTGTAAAATAGAATTATAAGCTTCAATAATATCCTGTTTTGTTATATTTTTAATATTTTCAAGTATTTTTGTTGAAGTATTGCCGTAAGGATGGTTCTCAAACATAGTCTTATAATATCCGTCAGAAACCTTAGCCCGGGGCGAATCCAGCTCTGCAGTAATTTCACCCTCCATTTTCGCAATTTCTTTATCAAATTCTTCAAAGGTCGAATTTTTTATAATATCAGACATAATTTCAAGCGCCTTTGAAAAATCTTCGTTTAAACAAACAAATCTGAATCTCAAGTAATCCTGCTTTAATTCATTAGAAAATTCAATAGCATAAGAATCCAGTTCTTCTGCAAGCTGCTCTGCTGTTCTGTTTTTGGTTCCCTGAAGAAACAATCTTGTCATAAGAACATATATACCTGCACTTTTTTCAGGATTATTAATAGAAAAATTCATACAAAGCGCAACTCGCGGAGTGTTTTCATTTCTTTTATAAAAAAATTCAATATTGTTATCCAGATTAGTAATTTGTTTATTCATATATCTCTCCTATATGAGGATTTTAACATAATTAATTAAAACAGTAAAGTTTTCTTGCACTTAGACAGTATTTTACATATAATAAGGATATGGATATGAAGAGAATTAAATTAAGGAATTTTGAGATAGGAGCAGATAAGCTTACAATACTTGCAGGTCCCTGCGCTATCGAGAATCAGGATATTTTAAACAGAACAGCAGAAAAACTGAAAGAAATTACAGAAAAACTCGGTATCAACTATATATTCAAATCATCTTTTGATAAAGCAAACCGCTCATCAATTACTTCTTTCAGAGGTCCTGGTATGGAAAAAGGGCTTGAAATGCTGGCAAAAATAAAAAAAGATTTTGACTTGCCAATAGTAACGGATATTCATACTCCGGAGCAGGCGTCAACTGTTGCAGAAGTAGCTGATATGCTTCAAATACCTGCCTTTTTATGCAGACAGACTGATTTACTGGTAGCTGCAGCAAATACCGGAAAAATTGTAAACATAAAAAAAGGACAATTTTTGGCACCTGAACAAATGGGTCCGCTAATAAAAAAGGTTGAGGACAGTGGAAACAGTAATATACTTTTAACTGATCGCGGAACCTCATTCGGATACAATAATCTTGTGGTAGATTTCCGCGGTATTCCTATAATGCAGGGATTTGGTTATCCTGTTGTATTTGATGCAACACACAGCGTACAGCTTCCAGGAGCAAACGGCTGTTCATCAGGAGGTGACAGGCGATTTGTCCCTTACCTTGCAAAAGCTGCAATGGCAGTCGGTGCAAACGCGTTATTCTTTGAAGTTCATCCAGAACCGGATAAAGCCCTGTGCGATGGACCAAACATGGTTCCGTTAGACAAGGCGGAAGAGCTGTTCAAAACTTGCAAAGATATATTTGAATTGATAAGGCGGTAAACATGATTTTAAATACATATATTGCGGGACCTTTTGATGCCAACAATTATTTGTTAATGGACAAAAACACAAAAGAAGCTGTTCTCATTGACTGTTCCGAATATAAACAGGAAATTATTGAGGATATTTATAAACTGGGAGCTAAGGTTAAATATATCCTTTTAACCCATGGACATTTTGACCATATTTTAGGGGTTAATAAAATGACAGAAGCTTTAGGTGTAGATGCTTACATAAACAAAGAGGACGTAATCCTTGCTGAAAATATTAACATGATGCCGAAATTATTAAACTTGCCAATGGCAGAGGTTCCTATCATTAACGGTAGAATTGAGGACTGGCAGGAATTTCAATTGGGTGAACATAAAATAAAGGCAATTCCTACACCGGGACATACCGAAGGCGGAATGAGCTTTTTAGTTGATAACGAATTTCTATTTTCCGGAGATACCTTATTCTGCCAGAGTTTCGGACGTACGGATTTATTCGGCGGAAATATCAAAAAACTTGTAAACAGTATCAAAAATGTACTTTTTGAACTTGATGACAATATAATTGTTTACCCGGGACATGGACAGTCCACAACAATAAAATTTGAAAAAACTTACAACGAAATTTTAAACTATAACGAATAAAAGAGGATTAAAATGAAAGAACAACTGGAACAAATTTATGCCAATGCCGTTGCAGATTTATCAAAAGCAGCATCTATCAGTGATTTAGATGAAATAAGAGGGAAATATCTCAGCAGAAAAGGGGAATTTAACGAAATAAAAAAGAACCTTAAAAATTTGTCGGATGAAGATAAAAGAATTGTCGGCTCTCTTGCAAATGAGATAACCCAAAAGCTTGAAGCTTCTCTAAAAGAAAAGCATGATGAGTTTTACAAACAAGAACTTGATGCAAAGCTTTTAAAAGAAAGAATTGATATTACTCTACCCGGAAAATTTATTCCGCGCGGAAAAGTTCACCCTATAACCTCAACTACAAATGAGATTGTTTCAAGCTTACAAAGCCTTGGCTTTTCTGTTGTTCCGGATATACAATCCCCGGAAGTTGAAACTGACTATTACAACTTTGATGCGCTGAATGTACCCAAAGATCACCCGGCGCGAGATGTTCAGGATACTTTCTATACAACAATAGCCAAAAATATAGTTTTAAGAAGCCAGACATCCGGTGCTCAGATTCATGCAATGGAAGGTCAGAAACCGCCAATCAGGGTGATTGCACCTGGCAGAGTTTACAGAAATGAAAACATAAATGCCCGTAAAAATAATTTCTTCCACCAGATTGAAGGTCTTTATGTAGATAAAGATATTACATTTGGCGACTTAAAAGGTGTTTTAAATGAATTTATCAGAATCTATTTTGGAGCAAGCCGTCCTACACGCTTCAGAAGCAGCTTCTTTCCGTTCACAGAGCCTTCTGCAGAAGTGGATGTTCAATGTATTATGTGCGAAGGTAAAGGCTGCAGAACCTGCTCCGGTACAGGATGGCTTGAAGTATTAGGATGCGGAATGGTTGATCCTAATGTTTTAAGAAATGTTGGAATTGATCCGGAAGTTTATACCGGATTTGCGTTTGGTATGGGAGTCGAAAGACTTGCAATGCTCAAATACGCAATTGATGACATAAGATTATTCTTTAATAATGATGTAAGATTCTTAAAACAATTCTAAAAGCGGTCTAAATGACCGCTTTTTTAATGTACTTTGTACGGGTAATCTTTAGGAATTGTCCAATTATTAGCACGAATCAACGCAGTACAAAAATGAAGATTAGAACCTGAATAACATCCGTCTTTTAACGTTTCTTCCCTGCCATCCCAGGTATACATCCATGGTTCAAACCCTTTTTTATAATGATATTTAAAGGAAAGTTGACCATTAGGTACAAATTGGAAAGAAAAACCACAGATTCCGATTACCTCCTTTTGGTTTATAGACGTAAGCGTTTTCTCACATTTGCTCGGATTCGGATAATAGACCCAATCTCTTGTTGTACCGTTATTCATTTGCATTAAGGCTCCACCGTCTGCAAAATAAACCATTAAAGTACCACTACTATTAAGTATTTCCTGCCTTACAATTTTTAAATGCTTACCCAGATACTTATTAAACCACTTTTCAGCTTCCGATGAACCCGGAACAGGTTTCCCTTCTTCATATTGAGCACCTTCCAGGTCCTCCCACCAGTATTGCATATCACCATATTTAACCTCTGCCATTCTGACAGCCTGGTTCATAGTTGTATAAAATTTCTTTAACTTAGCTTCAACTACCTGATTTCTATGTTTCTGTATAACTGTTGGAAGCGTCATTGCCGCAACAATACCAATTATGCCGAGTGTTATTAAAACCTCAGACATAGTAAAGGCAAAATATTTGTCTATAACCCCAAAAGAGCTATCAGGAGAGCTTAAATTAGTTGCCCCCCCCCCCGAAACGGTTACTATTATTAGATTTCAGCATACATTTCTCTCCTTTTTATGATACTTTACATATTTATTATAAATAATATTTTGATAAAATTCAATCGTTAATTATTTCACAACCTTATGCAGCCCGTGCGGTTTGTCAACATTCCTATGAAGACACTGAGCTATCTCCAATGCCAAAAGCTGAATAATTACCACAATACAAAAAGATTTCACAATATCGCTTTCACAGTTTATGTTTATATTAAACTTTGTTTTTATCTTTTCGTTGGAACATCCGATAACGCAAAGCGGCGGGTTATAGTCTTCTTCAATTTTATTAAGGTTTTTTATTGCTGTGTAGCTCAAGTCATTCACTGAAATATGGATCATTGCAGGTTTGTTATTTAAAATTGCAACGTGACCATGCATAAATTCACCAAGAATACTTGAATAAACATTTATATAAGAGGTTTCTTTTATTTTCAGAGAAGCTTCTTTTGCTATTGCATAAGAAATTCCGTCAGCAGTTATAACAATATTTTTAAACTTTGCAAGGAATTTTGCCATATCTTTAATTTGATGATGAAGCTTGTATGTATCATTTACAGCTTCAGAAAGTTGGTTTAACTGAGCCAAATAGCCTGAAATATCAATCCCTTTATGTGCTGCATATTTTAAAACAAGCAAAGTACAGCATAGCATCTGGGTAGTCAGAGATTTTGTTGCGGCAATACTTTTTTCTTCGCCTGCACAGCAGTCAATCTTAAAATCAGAAGCCTGCCAGATTGTAGAATCCTTTTTATTAGTAATACAAAGGGTCCTCATTCCAAGTTCTTTAGCTTTTCTTAAAGCAGAATTTGTATCAGATGTTTCACCGGATTGCGTTATAAATACGTACAAAATATCATTTTCATGCGGAACAGCTGATTTTAACAAAAATTCGCTTGAATAAATTGCACGAGCCTCCATGCCGGCAACATTTCCAAATAAATCAGCAGCATATCTCGCACAATGATAAGATGAACCGCTTGCAACAATAACAATTTTAGATATATCTGTAGGAATATCAAACAAAATATAATTGTTATCATTTACATGAGTTCTAAGCAAATTTTCAAGAACAGCAGCCTGTTCAAAAATTTCCTGCTCCATACTCGATTTTTTATTTTCTTTGAAAAACATAAACACCCTTAAATAATTTCCGGTATTACTTTCTAATATTCTGCCATCAGCATCTGCACAGTGCTAAGATCTATATACCTCAAGGGCAGGCTTATAAAGCCTACCCTAAGATTTCTTTCATAAGATCGTTAACAGCTTTAGGATTAGCCCTTCCCTTTGTTTCCTTCATAACCTGACCAACAAAGAAGCCAAGGAGCTGAACTTTACCGTTTTTATATTTTTCTACCTGTTCAGGGTTGGCATCAGCAACCTTCTGACAGATTTCTTTAATTGCACCTTCGTCTGAAATCTGGCTTAAACCGCGTTTTTCAACAATTTCAGAAGCCTTTGTGCCGTCTTTCATCATATCTATAATAATCTGCTTACCGATATTATTTGAAATTGTATTTTTTTCAATCAAAGCAATCAACTCGACAAGATTTTCCGGAGTAAGTTTGGTTTCTGAAATATCCAGTTTTTCATTTTTCAGATAAGCAGCAATTTCGCCCATCATAAAGTTAACTGCAATTTTCGGATTAGCACCGAGTTCAAGAACTTTATCAAAGAACAAAGCTAGACTCATCTGATCAACAATTACACCTGCATCATATTCACTCAAGCCTAAGCTCATATATCTCTGACGTTTTGCCTCAGGTAATTCAGGCATTTTGGAACGAATTTCTTCAACCCATTCTCTTGAAATTTCAAGAGGCATTAAGTCAGGTTCTGGGAAGTATCTGTAATCATGAGCATCTTCTTTACCTCTCATTGAGCGGGTTTCTCTTGCATTATCATCCCATAGTCTTGTTTCCTGAACAACTTTTCCGCCATCTTCGACAATTTCGATTTGTCTGTCTATTTCATATTCAATAGCTCTTTGAAGAGCAGAAAAACTATTTACGTTTTTAATTTCAGCACGTGTGCCAAATTCTTTAGAGCCTTTAGGCATAATTGAAATATTAGCATCACATCTCATAGAACCTTCTTCAAGGTTACCATCGCAAACGCCAATATATCTTACGATATTTCGCAGCTCTTCCATATAAGCTCTTGCTTCATCAGAACTTCTCATATCAGGTTCTGATACAATTTCAAGAAGAGGGGTTCCTGCTCTGTTCAGGTCAACAAGGGAATAACTTGACCCGGCAAGACCTGCTGCTCCGGCGTGGACTAATTTACCGGCATCTTCTTCAAGATGCGCTCTTGTAATACCAATTCTTTTACCTTTAATATCAATATGACCGTTTATGCAAATAGGTTCATCATATTGTGAAATTTGATAACCTTTCGGCAGGTCAGGATAGAAATACTGTTTTCTGTCAAATTTGCATCTGGCAGGGATTTCACAGTTCAAAGCAAGACCTGTCAAAATTCCCATATTAACAACTTCTTTGTTTAAAACAGGCAATACGCCAGGCATTCCAAGCGTAATAGGGCTTGTTTCAGAGTTTGGTTCTTTACCGAATTCAGTTCCGTCCGGTGCAAATATTTTTGATTTGGTTTTCAATTGAGCATGAACTTCCAAACCGATAACAACTTCGTATTTATCTCTTAAACTTTCCATAGCTTCTCCTTATTGTATCTAAAGCTTAGCACAAACGGAAACTGCACGCAAATGCTATTTCTGTTCAATGATTACTCTGGCAGGGTAATTTTTAATAAGCAGCTCGTTAGCTACATTCATAGCTTTTTCCTTGGAATTATATGAACCCACCTGCAATGTATATCCGCTGCCCATTTTTCTGATAAAAGGCGCCATGCCAAGACCTGCATCCTGCAGAATACTTCTTGCAACTTCAGCCTGTTCCGCTGTTGTATAGAAACCAACAACAACTCTTGCATTAATTGCAGGTGTTGGAGCTGCCTGCGGTGCAGGTGCTGCTGTAGTTTGCACAGTTTCTTCATGAGAAACATCAGCTTGCGGTACAGGAGCGTCACTCTTATGTTCCAGATTTATAGGCTCTTCTTCCTGAGGAGCTACAGCCTCTTCCGGTTGTGTATCCTTTGTCTTAGGAATAACAACTTTGCCATCATCTTCAACAGCTAAATCTTCGCCGCCAATAGCATCATAGTTATCTTCCATCTGAATTTCTTTCAATCTGTGGTCAACTCCGCCTCTTATACCGGAATCTTCTTCCAGTGCAACCTCTTCATCACCAAGACTTATATCGACATCAGGTGACATTAACTTTGCAAATCCCAAAAATACAAGAAGCAATGTAAAAAATACTGAAACAAATAAAATCAGACTTTGTTTAGGATTTCTGTTAACAAGCTTTTTATAGTCGCGGTAACTTATATGCGCACTCTGCTTTGGCTCATCATCTATCATATGCTATACTCCTCTAACTTTTGTGCTTGCCAGTATTATATCATCAATTTCTTCAGAATATTTCTCGAGAATTTCAGCGGCAAACGCTTCAATGTCGGAAATTCCTAAGTCATTTTCCAAACCGCAAGCTTTTACAGGGGCACCATTTGAGTCTATATTAATTCCTGTATGAATAAGAATCGAATTTACAGATTTTGTAGCTATAGAAACAGTAAGCTTTTTATCGTTAACGAACAAATCATCACCGTTTCTTCTAACAAAAACTCCGCGTTTTTCAAGCGCTTCCTTAATAATACAAATCAGAAGTCTTTGTCTGAAAACGCCTTCAACAAGTCCAATATTAAACTGTTCTGATATGAAACTAAGCATTGATTTGCTATAAATCGGCTCATTGTTGATAACATCTTCTATATCAACCATTTCAGTCAGCTTAACTTCGCATTCTCCAATAAATGCAACGGCTGCATCACCTTGAATTTTAAAATTTTTATATATCCAGTGAGGTGAAAGCTGCCAGCCTTCGTATTTAATTTCCTGTTCTAATAATTTTGTTTTCATGCTTTTACTATATATTAAAAAAGAAGTTTTATAAAGCGGGTATCACCATTGTGAATAAGAGCTTTCTTCAATCTTGTGCATGATTCACATTCTCCGCAGTGTTTTTCTCCGCCCTTATAACAGCTTTTGACATATTCCAGAGGAATGCCATGCTCTAAAGCCAACCTAACTATATCATTTTTGTCGGAATTTATCAAGGGCGCCAATACTTTAGGATGATTTTGCGTTGAATATTCAAATTCGCTGTTAACCCTCTCAATAAATTCCTGTGTATTATCGGGAAAAGTTTCACCCTCTTCTTTATTAGCGCCGATTAAAATATGCGTAAACCCTTCTGCATCTGCATAGCTGCCAGCAATATTCAAAAATAATCCGTTACGGTTCGGCACCCATACAAGCTTTGCCGATTGTTCCGGATTATCAAGCATTTCTCCTGCCGGAACATCTTTATCTGAAACAAGCGACGTGGTAGTAATATTTTTTAACCATTCAAGAGTTATAACCTCATGCTTCAACCCGTAATATTTTGAAATTCTTGCAGATGCCTCTATTTCATCCTGCGCAGACTTCTGTCCGTAGTCAAAAGTAAGCGCTAATTTAACATTATATTCTTTTTGCGCCAATCCAAGACTTACCAGAGAATCCAAACCGCCTGATAAAAGTATAACAGATTTATTCATCATATTCCTCGCGAACCCGTCTTGCAGTTTCTTCCTCTTCATCTGTTTCATATTCTTCAAGCATTGAAACAGCCTCAACTTTTAAAAAGTCATTATACCCCTCGCCGCTGATGACCTCGTCAAGAATACGCCTTCCAACCATATTATAAAGAGCAATCAGGGCATTTTTCTTAACTTCGTCATCGGCGTCCGCAAGACAGCCTTTTATAACATCATAAGCATCAGGGTTTCCGCTGTCCATGAGTGCCTCTATTGCATTAATCCTGATTTGGGATGACTCATCCATCAAAGAACTTTTTAAAGCATTAAAAACTCTGTCATTATGGTCAAATCTTAATTTACCGAGAGCTTCTATAACGCGTTCCTTTAAAAAAGTAAACTTATCCATAATGCCCTGTTTTGTTTCAAGAATACTGACAAGCGGATCCAGAGCCCTCATATCGCCAATCATACCAAGAGCTGAGGCTGCGGATTCCCTTAAATAAACAGAACGTTCCTCTTCATCTTTCATAACCTCAATTAAAGGAGCGACCGCATATCTGTCACCTATTCTTCCCAAAGCATCTGCACACGCAAAGCGTACTTTATAATTTTCGTCTTTATTATTCAAACAGTATAAAAGCGGAGTAACAGCTGAGGTATCTTTCAAATTTGCGATTGCCTTAGCACACATTACTCTGACATTAACAAATTTTTCCTTATCAAGATTATCATCATCATTCTTCCACAAAAGAATATCCAGAAGAGGACTAAGTGAAGAAGCATCTCTGAACCTGTCTTCACAGCGGATAACAGCCATCAGAACATCAGGAGATTTTGAAACAGAAAGAAAATAATTATAAATCTTTACAAGATTATCCCGTTCATAAACTTCATCAAGCTCGTTTATTCTGCGGATAACATCCTCAGGGACAGATTCTTCATTCCCTGTAAATAAATTGCATTTCTTAGCAATAGCTTCCAAATCCAACGTATCTTTATTATCCACTTCTTACCCCTGCTATGACTATACTACAAATGTATTTTTTTAGCAAGCAAATAACGCCGGAGCTATTTATTTACGGTTTCATAGACGTGGTGTAATTTAGTTTTTACAAAACCTGAGTTCTCAAGTTTCTCACCAATTCCCATCTGTTCTTCATCAGTCCCGATTATAACAACGCAATTCTTTTGAAGCTTTGTTATAACATTATTTATAAACTCGTCCTGCTGGCTTTTTGTTCCAATATATGGCATTATATTTCTTATCATAAGCACAGTATTTTCAGAAGGAAGTTTGTGCACATCTTTTAAAGCATTAGCTTTACTATATCTGATTTTACTATTAAGTTCATAAGTCGGGTGAGCTATCATTGATTCATCTTGAGGGGTTTGCGGGAAAATCTCAAAATATCTGCCCAGATGATTATATGAATATTCATCAACATTATCAATATCGCTAAAATACATTTTTATATTGCTGGATCTGATTTTATTCAGAATAAATTCGTCATTATCCTTAGCATAAATAGGATAGAACTTTCTGGACTTATAATCATATCCTTCCTTCAGTAATATTGCAAGCGACATTGCTTCCGAGCCGTCTGAGCAGCCGTAGCTGTATACATTTACCTTATCTTTATCCAGATATTTATACATAAGATAATCACCCAGCCCGCGCCAGTCAAGATCTCTCCGGTAAAAACATGTTGTATTACTGTTTATTATATCTCCGTTTTCGTTTTCTACATCGCGGATGATACTTTTAAAAGTTGGTGCTTTACGCACTCCGGTATATGAATTTTGCATTAATGGTAATATTCTCATATTATTCTAATAGCACTGAATATTTTTTTTTGCTATTATGTAAAGCATTATGAAGAAATTTAAAGCAAAAGTAAGCGTTAATATTAAAAAGGAAATTAAAGATATTAAGGCAAAAACCCTTGAACAGGCAGTTTCGCACCTGATTAGGGTACAAAATTTAAAATGCAGGGTTGGCAATATTTATTCTCTGGATTTTGAAGCAGAAAACGAGGAAAATGCGCAGGAAATAGTAAAAACCGTAGCAGAAGAAATTCTTGCAAACAGTGTAATCGAAGAGTATGAAATTTTATGGGAAAAAGTACAGTAAAAGCCGGAATAATTACATTTTTAGGGACAAACTGTGAAACTGATACCAAAAGAGCATGCGAAAGTTTCGGATGGCAAAGTGAATATATATGGCATGCAGACAGGATTACCAGGAATTATGATATTATCTTTCTGCCAGGCGGATTTGCTTACGGTGACCATATTTCAGCAGGAAGAATTGCAAAACTTTCGCCAGCCGTAAAATCGCTTCCTATCGGGAAGAGCCTTATTGTTGGAATTTGTAACGGATTTCAGATTTTAACAGAAGCAAAACTGCTTTCCGGAGCGCTTACCTTTAACGAAAATCTTAAATTCATCTCAAAGGTTGTTCCTTTAGAATTTCAGGGAGAAATTATAAACATTCCGGTTGCACATCATCAGGGAAATTACACAGGGCTCGGCAACGAAGAGGTTTTCCTGCGGTACGCCGGGGATGTAAACGGGTCTGATGACAGGATTGCAGGAATTTTTGACAGATCAAACAAAATAATAGGCATGATGCCGCATCCGGAACGTGCTGTATTTAAAGAATTGGGATTAACAGACGGAAGAAAGGTTTTTGAATATTTCAATGAAATATTATAATTATATAAAAGAAAAATTAAACAGAGAGCCAAACGAATTTGAGCTTCATCTTTTCAGCGCAACATACTCAGAGCATTGCGGATATTTGCATTCAAAAGAGCTGCTTAAACTTCTGCCGCGAAACGGTGCTGTATTTTACAACGAAAATGCAGGCGGAATAAAAGTAGGAGAACATGCAATTCTATTTAAAATGGAATCACATAACCATCCTTGTGCGGTTGAACCTTTTAACGGAGCTGCAACCGGAATAGGCGGAATAGTAAGAGATGTCCTTGCAATGAATGCCCGTCCTGTTGCACTTTGTAATTCTTTAAAATTCGGAGATGACAAAAGAATTATTGAAGGCGTTGTTGACGGAATTTCAAATTACGGAAACTGCATAGGAGTTCCTACAGTTTCTACCGAGGTTTTATACAATGAAAGATTTACTGAAAACCCGCTTGTAAATGTGACGGCGATAGGTATTGCCAAATATGATGAAATTTTAACATCTTCCAAAGCACAAGCCGGTCAGCTCCTTATGTTAGCCGGCTCAGCTACAATGAAAGACGGAATGGGCGGAGCAAGCTTTGCTTCTAAAAAATTAAGCGATGAAAAAAAAGAAGATAAGCTTTCAATACAAATAGCAAATCCGTTTATGAAGAAAAAACTTATAGAAGCATGTCTTGAAATATTTAGCAAAAAACTTGTCGTTTCATGCCAGGATTGCGGGGCTGCGGGGATTTTATCTTCCACCTCCGAAGTAGCATTCAAAAGCGGGGTCGGAGTTGATATTGATTTATCAAAAATACATCTGGGTGATGCAACTATTAAAGATTTTGAGATTATGCTCTCGGAAACACAGGAGAGAATGCTCTTTGTAGTCGAGGCTTCCGCAGTTACGCAAATAGAAAAAGTTTTAAATAAGTATGAGCTGGAGTATTCTATTATAGGCAAAGTTACAGAGGATGGAAATTACGTAGTAAGGCAGGGTGAAAAAATACTGGCAAATATTCCGGCAGATATTCTTGTCACACCGCCTCCGGTTAATCTTGATTTTACAGAAATACCGGTTAATGATCCTCCTTTAAAAAACATCAATTCGCCATATATTTATAATCAATACGATCATACAGTAGGAGCAAGAACACAGTTTCAACCGGATAAATGCCCGCAGTTTAACTCAATTTACCTATGGGAAGAAAAATGCTCACTCGGGATTTATACGTTTTCTTCTACTGTTAAAAACTGTTTTGATGCGATAATACAAGCAGGAGAAAATTTCAAAAAAAGAGGGTATTTACCAAAAGGAATTACAAACTGCCTTAATTTTACAAATCCTGAAATACCTCCGGCTATGTCAGAGTTCAGGAAAACTATCCTATCAATAAAAAATGCCTGCGAAGAACTCAACATTCCGGTATGTTCAGGAAATGTTTCTTTCTATAACGAAAGCTCATCATCAAAAATTATTAATATGCCAACATTCACTATGATTGGGATTAAATATTAAAAAGCTCCTTGTGATAAAGGAGCTTTTTTATTTATTTAGAAGTTTTTGCTGCTTCTTTTGCTTTCTTTTTAGAGATCAGAGCATCTCCGATTTTATTGGCAACCGGAGTTACTGCAACCGGAACGATATATCTATATACAAGAGCAAATACCAGCATTGATTTTAATACACCCATACCCTTTATCTGGCTATTGAATTTCTTAATCTCATCATCTTTAAAGAGGTATTTTTTGAGATTGTCGGCAATATAATCTTTTGCTTTTAATAAAGCTTTTCCGGCTTTTTTATTTTCTTTATTTGTATTAATAAAGGTTTTAGCAAAATTTTCATCATTGAATTTAGCACCTGCATATTTTACTGTAACCTTATCCCACCAGTTATTAAGCTTGTTATCAAGATAATAAGCACCGGCAGTAGATACGAGGAAAGTTAACCCCTGGTTTACAGCGAGTGTACGCTTTCTGTCACTGTCCAAGTCTTTGTTGGTAAGGGTTTTTTCCATATACATTCCGCTTGTAATCAATGAGCCGATTGCTAAGAAATGTTTAAAGAGGTTATTGCTGCCTTTTACTTTATCTGCAAATTTATCAACATATTTATTGTCAAATACAGGCTTTGTAAAATGCTCAGCAATCCAATCAGTAAAGATATTATACTTTTTCTTAAAGTATTTATTAATACGTTCAAAGAATTTTGAGTCATCAACTACCGGCTTAACAATAGTACTTTCATTTTTTTCCGCCTCAAACAATGCTCTGCCGATTTTCTTCTCTGTATTATTTAATAAAACAGAGAACTTTCCGCCGGTAAAGTTTGGGTTGTAAGCCTGATTTACATTTCTGTTTTGATTATGGTTAAATGTATTAGTTCTGTTTGTATTGAGGGTCACATTCATTATTTATTCCCTCCTTTAAAATCATTTATATTTTTATTCTGCATAAAATGTCTTACAGCCTCATCTTGTACTGCTTTGGATAAATTTTGCTGTTCCTGTTGAGCCGGAGCTGCCGGTTTCTTTTTCTTTTCCAGACCGAACACATACTTCAGAACGAGCGGTATTAATGCAATTGTTAACATTGCCCGGGGAACTGCAATTACCCATTCTGCAATATTTTTCATTGAAAGTTCCAGAGCATTGATTTGCTGTTTAATTGCTTTCTTTTCTGCTTCTGTTGTTGCTTCTGCTGCCATCTTTTTCAGTTCTGCTAATCTGAGATATTTCTTATTCAAAATTCCCATATTGAATTTTGTATAATCAGAACGTTTTGCTCCTTTTGGAATACCTTCTTTCGGAATAGGAAGTTTTTCTTTAGCATCTTCAAAAAGCTTTTTAACAGCTATATCCAAAGGTGTTGTAAGAAGAGTTGAAAATCCAAAACCGATAATACCTGATGCAATTGAGTGACCGGAAGCATAAATTTTATCTTCCTTATCTTTTTTACCAGGAAGCGCCATAATTGTCGCCGGTCTTAATGCACCAGCCAGAATTAGTGACATTAGAGCACTGCATCCTATGTTATGAGCATCAGCATATCTCAAGAAAGAATCAAACCATTTTTTCTTAAATAAGCCGCCTCTGCTTGATGAAGCAGCGTTTAAAGGATTTATATTAAAACAATTAGCGGCAGCCTCACTCATCCTAGTTAAGCCACCGCTAAATGTTACACTTTTATCCGCGTTATTTTTTTCACACAAACCCGCACTCTTCTCTTTGAATATCTGCGGGCCTCTATGGACCGAAGAATATCCCTGCTTACGGGTAAAGTCATATTTAATAGAATTTGTTTTCATGTCCCACCAAAGTTTTTAATGTCTTCTACAATTATTCTAAATCAAAGAAAATATTTTTTTGCTAGCATTTTAAGAAATTTTACAAATTTTTTATTAAAAATACCGCAAATAATGTAGAAACCTGAAAAATTTTAACTTTTAAAATCTTAACATTTGGTGTTAAATTGACACTTTATATATCCATTACATATATCTTTTCCAGATATTTATACAAGATGATGTTTCCTCATATATTTGGTAAATTTTGAAAGTTTTCTTTTATTTGAAAATTCTGCACCTCCTGCTGCAAGCCATTTTGCATAAAAGGTTTCATAAATCTCATTGTGATTACCGTTCCAGAATTTGTTTTCAAGACAATAAGCATGAAAAATCTTAGCATCGTTATGATACTTAACACAACTTTCTTCAATTCCACAAGAATAAAGCAGAGGATTTAAGTATGCAATCGGAATATTATGTTTGTCTATAACAATATTAAAAATGCCCTGCTCACCATAACTCAAATCATTTATATATTTCTTGGCATATCTATAACAATCTTTATAAATATTATTATAATTACTTATATCGTCATTAAATAAAATCAAAGCACAATATGATGCTTTAGCCTCCATATTTAATTCTGTAACCGGATGTCTGAAATTGTCAACCGCCTTAGCATCAAATGTATCAAGAGTATAAAGACCTGAATTATAATCATTAACAAGTTCATTAATATCTTCTTTTATTGCAACATCATAATCAGTCCAGATAACTTTTTTATATTTATTTAGAAGCTTAAACCCTTCAAATTTACAAAAGCACATAGTTGAAAAATGGTCAATATTACCATTGTCATATTTGACGCCAAAAAATATATTATATTTTTTCTCTATAATATTTACCCTAGATAAGGATTTAAGTATTTTTATTTGTTTATTGTCAATCCTATCAAGGTAAATAATAATATCATCAATATCTGGCAAATGTTCATTGAGTTCCAAAACAACTGCAGCCATAGCCGGAAAATGATTTGAAGTTCCACCCATAACAACACAACAATTTTTCTTACGTTTATATCTTTTAAATATATTGAAAACTTTATCTCTCCATTTTCTAAAAAATCCTTCTGTTCTGGATTTTAACATATCCTCCTCCAAGTCATTACATATCCAATGCCAAATCAAGGGTAGGAGCTTTGGCAACAATTGCACTTGATGAAATTATATCAACTCCGCATGCCGCAATAGCACTAACTGTGCTCAAATTAACATTACCGCTTGCTTCGACAACAGCTCTGTGATTTATATATTTACATGCTTTCGTCATTGTTTCTGTATCCATATTATCAAGCATAATAATATCTGCTCCAGCCTCAACTGCCTCTTTTACCTGGTCAAACGTGTCGCATTCAACCTCTATTTTATGAGTAAAAGAAATCTTATCCCTAAGTTTATTAACAGCTTTTGTAATACTACCGGCAAGACGGATATGATTATCCTTTATCATTGCACAGTCTGAAAGATTAAATCTGTGCATATGCCCGCCGCCAACAAATACAGAATATTTTTCGAACGGTCTGAAATTAGGAGTTGTTTTTCTTGTATCAACAATTTTCGCAGGATAAGCCCCGACTGCATCCTGATATTTTCTTGTTTCGGTAGCAATGCCGCTCATTCTTTGGGCGTAGTTTAGAGCAACGCGTTCACCCATAAGCAGATACTTTGCAGGACCTTTCAAATCAGCAATTTTATCGCCTTTTTTAATTTCATCTCCGTCTTTAAAATAGAATTTTATCTCAACTTCAGGAGAAAGGATTTTAAAAACAGTTTTGATTACCTCACAGCCGCAAAGAACACCATCACTTCTGGTATTTAGTTCGGCAGTAAGAATATCGCCTTCTTCTGCAAGATTTTCAGTTGTTATATCGCCAAAACCTATATCTTCTTCCAATGCTCTTTTAACATGATCTTCTATATAAAAATTACTTAACAAAACTAAGTTCTCCTTCTCTTTTGGTTAAACAATTGTGAACACACTCTTCATTTGTATTCAAATAATCCAGTCTGTAATGCGCCCCGCGGGACTCTTTTCTTCTGAGCGCCGAGATTACAATAAGCTTTGCAACAGTAAGCATATTTTTAAATTCATACTCCTGCTTGCTAAGACATTTTTTTATTCTCGGGAAGTGTTCTTTCAGCGCTTCAATTTTCTCCAAAGCATTCATAAGGGATTTTTCGCTTCTCAAAATTCCTACATAATCCCACATAATTGATTGAAGTTCCTTTTTCAATTCAGGAATATCCAGTTCTTCTGCATCAATATCTTCGGAATACATATCAATAAGAGATTTAATCTCCATATCAATCTGTTTCGGTGCAATTAGAACAGCCTGTTTGAGATAATCTGCAACCTCATAAGCACATACAACACATTCAAGCAGTGAATTGCTTGCAAGCCTGTTACCGCCATGAAGTCCGGTTGATGAAACTTCTCCAATAGCATAAAGACCTTTTACGGAAGTTCTACCTTCCACATCTGTCTTTACTCCGCCCATAAAATAATGCGCTGCTGGTGCTACAGGAATAAAATCATGAGCTATATCAATACCGTTTTCGGCACATTTTTTTGAAATATTCGGAAAACGACGCGCAAGCTTATCCTTATCAATACAGGCAGCATTCAAATAAACACAATCAACATGATTTTCAGTCATTTCATTGAAATTTGCACGTGTCACAATATCTCTTGGAGCAAGCTCTTTCCTTTCATCGTACTTGTGCATAAACTCTACGCCATCACCGTCTACAAGTTTTGCACCTTCACCTCTTACGGCTTCTGATATTAAGAACCTGTTTTCATCCCCGTCAATTGCGAGCGCTGTCGGATGAAACTGTACAAATTCCATATCCTGCATAACTGCACCGGCATTGTATGCAAGAGCAAGCCCGTCACCGGTAGCTCCGACCGGATTTGTTGTATATTTATAAAGCTGGCCGATACCGCCTGTTGCAAGAATTATTGCAGAAGCATAAATTGTTTCGTACTCTCCGGTTACATCATTATAAACAAGAATTCCCTTGCATTCGGAATTGCCGTTAACAAGGAGTTCAACGGCTATTGTCTGCTCATAGACCTCAATATTACTATTTTCGGCGACCTTTTTACAGAGAGCCTGTTCAATCATTTTACCGGTAGCATCACCGCCGGAGTGTAAAATTCTTCTTACGCTGTGTGCAGCTTCTCTTGTAAAACACAGCTGGTTATTTTCATCTCTGTCAAATTCAACACCAAATTTTAACAGATCTTTTATAACCTTATCAGAGTTTTCCGAGATAAATTTAACAGTATTAAACTCACTTAGTCCGGCACCGGCTTTAATGGTATCACTTATATGGGACTCTGTTGAATCTGCCTTATTTTCTTTTAATACTGCAACCATGCCGCCTTGTGCATAACGGGAATTACTTTCGCCCAGTTTTGATTTTGTCAAAATAAGAATACCATCAGGCAATTTAGTCTGCTGCTCTATTTTAAGCGCTGCATACAAGCCTGCGATACCGCTCCCTACGATTACTGTTGAATATCTTGAGTATTTCATAATGTGTGCCTTATATTTTCTCGTCACTCTATCAAAGTACATAATAATCCAAAATAATAAAAATTGCCACTTAATACATTAATTTTTTATTAAGTTTTTAATTTTAATCCAAATTATATTTCTGAAATTCAATAATTTAATATTAGCACTTTTGACAAAGTCGAAGCCGATTAAAAAGTAATAATAACATCTTATAAATATAATAGAAAAACCACAGGCAATAAGGAGATATTATGGCACCAGTAAGAATTTTATTAGTAGAAGACCATAAGCTTATGCGCGTAGGCCTAAAATCGCTGTTTGAAGAACATAAAGAATTAGAGGTAATTTCAGAAGCCCAAAGCGGAAAGGAAGCTATCGAAAACTTCAAAATTTCACACCCGGATGTTGTCCTTATGGATATAGGGCTTCCGGATATGAGCGGAATTGAAGCCGCGAAAAAGATTTTGGAGTTAAATAATAATGCCAAAATAATAATGCTTACTTCGCATCTGTCAGAACAGGAGGTTATGGATTCCCTGCATGCCGGAGCTTGTGCCTATGTAATGAAAGATATTAATATAGAAATTCTAAAAATGATTATAAGAACGGTAAAAGAAGGGGCAATGTGGCTTGATCCCCAGGCAGTACCTATATTGAGGGAGAAAAATTGCGGAGTAATCCCGCCGCGTCAAATGTCAAGAGCAATGTTTAAAGAACAGCATGCAAACCTTACACAGCGTGAATATGAAGTTCTAAAACTTGTTGTTGACGGAAAATCAAACAACGAAATCGCACAGGAATTAACAATTTCAGAACATACAGCAAAAGCCCACGTGTGCAATATTATACAGAAACTCGTTGTTGATGACAGAACTCAGGCAGCAGTAAAAGCTTTAAAAGAAGGGCTTGTTTAGCCAGCACAGCATTCCTTCTCAAAACTCTGAAAATATGCTAATATATTTTTAAGAATTGAGGAGGAAATGTTATGAAAAAAATACTGGCAGCATTATTTATTGTGACAGCACTTTGTTCATCAGCAATAGCTGCAGAACCTTTGAACGCACAGGAACGTTGTATCAAACAAATACTTGAACAAAATGTAAGCTACAGCACCCGGGGATTTTTCAACGCAATACAGGACGGAAATACGGAACTTGTAAAATTATTTTTGAAATCAGGCATGAGCCCGAATTCTACATACTTCAAAGTTCCTGCGATATATATGGCAATATATTCCCATCAGAATGAGGTTGTGGAACTTCTTCTTGAAAACGGAGTAAAGCCAAACGGCGAATTTACAACAGGAGAAACTCCGCTTTTGGTTGCTATCAAGAAAAAAGATCCGGTAATTGTAAATACATTAATAAAATACGGAGCTGATGTAAACATGCCCGGAACAAACGGCAATCTTTATCCGCTGAATTATGCAATCAAAAAGAACAATGCTGCAATAGTTACAAGCCTGATTGAAGCAGGGGCAGTGACAAATGAAGATGCTCTGCTAAAAGCTTTAAGAAGTAAAGATAATAATATAAAAAATCTGGTCTTAAGGAAATATAAAACCCAAAAATAAAAAATAAAGCTTGAAAATAAAAATTTATTTGTTAAAATAAAAGTTGCAGGAGTTTTCCTGCAACTTTAACATTAAAAAGACCTGCGTGTGTAGCTCAGTTGGATAGAGCGTTTGGCTACGAACCAAAAGGTCGGGGGTTCGAATCCCTCCACGCGTAAGATTTGAAAAATAATAGCGATAAGTGTTTTAACTTATCGCTATTTTATTTCTATAATATAGATTTATTGTAATTTAACGGGACATTTTATTGTATTGAAGTGAGTGTTTTGCGTAGGGCAGATGGTGCGATTATTTTGGGTAATTGGCTTGTGTAGCGGATTTCAGGGGCGGGAAATAATCAAACCATGTGAACCGTAATTACTCTTTTTACTCTTTTTCTACTCGGTGCAGATGGTGTGATTATTTCGGGCAAAAGGATTTTAATCCTCTTTGTGCCTGTGTTTTAGGGTGATTAAGGCTTGGTTCAAATGGTATGATTATTGCGGGCAAGTGAGTCTTTTGAGGTTTTTGAAAATTCTGCTGTTCTGTTCAAATTTTTAATTGATACGAAACCGACACAATGATCGGAAGTGATGTTCCAATTCTTCATCTTCAGAGTTAATGTGTGTGTACCATGAATGAATATATAAATATAAGCAAAGCTTCTAGCTCCTCACTCGTTGAAAAAGCTGGTGCAAGCACCGCTTTTAACTCGTTCATCCCTATTAAAGAAATCGCACAGGCTAAGGGTTTGAAAAGCACTCGTTCAATCCGAATGGAAATCAACAAACCTGAAAGCAAATATATTTCAAGAGAAGTCAAAGTAAATGGCGGAATGTCATACGAAATATTGTTTTCGAGTTTAGAGCCTGAATTACAGCAAAAACTTCGGGAATGCGAAACCAAATCAACGGCAATTGTTCCATTAAATTACAAACCGCCCGTTATTACAGATAAAGCAAGACAGACGGCAAATCACAGAATGAATATTGTTAAAGCCGCACTTGAACACAGAAACAAATATCCAACAATAAAACAAGCTGATGCTGAATTTTTAGACCTGTACAATTCAGGTTTGTATTTACCAAAAGCATACGAATTCCTTGGAAGTATTTCAATCGGAACATTAAGGAGATACATACAAGCCTACAAGAAAACCGGCAACGCTGAATCTCTAATCCCTCAATACAAAATAACAAAGCAGGGTGAGTATAACAGCATTTTAGATGACAATATGAAAAAAGTTCTGCTTGCTCTTTTACTTCATCAGAATAAATTCGGGTACAATACGGCAATCAGGCTTGCAAAACAAGTATTGATTAAAAAAGGATATGATGAAGATGCTCTGCCGAGTAATATAACTTTTAAACGGTTTGCGGAGCATTTCAGAAAAAATAATTATGCGGAATGGGTGTTAAGACGTGAGGGTATGAAAGCCTACCACGATAAGGTTGAACCGTATATTGAAAGGGATATAAGTAAAATAGAAGTTGGAGATGTGTTAATCGCAGACGGACACGTTCTCAATTTTCAAGTAATAAATCCGTTTACAGGAAAACCGACCAGAGCAACTTTGGTCGGTTTTTTAGACTGGAAGTCAACAGCTCTTGTCGGCTATGAAATTATGATGACTGAAAATACTCAGTGCATAGCCTCTGCCCTTAGAAATGCAATTATTAATTTAGGTATTATCCCGAAAGTAGTTTATCAAGATAACGGCAAAGCATTTAAATCTAAATTCTTCCAAAACGCAGATTTTGATGAGGGGATACTTAACGGAGTGTATGCCAATTTAGATATTCACTCCGTTTTTGCCAAACCATATAATGCACGTGCAAAAGTTATAGAAAGATTTTTCTTAGATTTTCAGGAAGAATTTGAAAAACTTATGCCAAGTTATATCGGCACTTCAATTGAAAACCGTCCTGCGTGGATGAATAGAAATGAAAAACTGCATTTACAACTTCATAATCAACAAACAAAAGGAAATATTCCGACAGTACAAGAGACTATTAAATATATTAATGCCTGGCTTGAATACAGGAATCAAAAAGCCTGTCCTAATGATCGTTCAAAGAGAATTCAAGAGGTATTAAATTCTGTTCGGAAACAAGATATTAATAAATCTGCACTCGATTATTTAATGATGCAAACAGAATCACGAACTATAAATAAACACGGAATAACATTTCTCGGAATACATTACAGGAGTGACGTTATACTTGGACTTCGGGATAAGGTTTATGTCAGATATAGCTTATTTGATCTTTCAAAGGTTCATGTTTATTCAATGAAAGGTGAATTTTTATGCGTGGCTCACAGGGTACAAAAAGTGCATCCGATGGCAAATATTCTTGGCACAGTTAAAGATATGGAGGAATACAAGCAGCAGTACCAAAAGCAACAGAAAATTAAAAGCAGACTTATCAAACAAATTAAAAAGACATTTACTAAAGATGAACTTCAGGTTTTAGAAATTGAACCGGAACCTGTTTTAGAAATAGAAGAACAACCAAAGCCGAAACGTGAACATAAGCAAACACCTCGTGAACAGCAGATGAACGTGCCGATGTTTAATTCAAATTATGAAAAATATGAATGGTTGATGACAAACGGAACAACAAATCCGCAGGATAGAAAGTGGCTTGCGGATTATATAAAAAGCGATGAATATTACAACTTATATGGAGATTAATCTATGAAGAAAACATTTATTAAAACAAAAAACGTCAAGCGGTTTGTGGCTTTGATGGATGAGTTGCAGAAACTTCCGCCGAACATTCCAAAACTTGCATTAGTTTACGGCGACCATGGGCTTGGAAAATCTCAGACAATCCAGTGGTGGGCAGATAAAAACGATTCTGTATATGTTCGGGCAACGCAAGGGATGACGAGCAGATGGCTTTTATCTGAAATTGCGGAGGAACTTGGAGAAGAACCTTACTGGCATACGCAGGAAACATTTGAACTCATAGAGAATTATTTAAGGCAGAATCCTAAAATAATTATTGTTGATGAGATTGATTATTTGATTGAAAAACATACGGTTGAGACTTTAAGGGATTTGCACGATAGGACAGCTTGTCCGATAGTTCTAGTCGGAATGGGGGCGGCTGACAAAAAACTTGCAAGATATCCGCATCTTGTAGATCGTCTGTATAAAACTTTGAAATTTGAACAATTTAATGCTGAAGATATAACCGAGATTCTTCAACAAATAACCGATTTGGAGTTTACTCCTGATGCAATAAATTACCTTACAACAAGGACAAACCAATTCAGGCAACTGGTTAAGTTGATTAATAAAATAGAAAAACTGTCTGAAACAAACAAAATTGATGAGATAGACGAATATACATTGAAAGGATTATTAAATGAAAGACAGAATCTTAAGGCTTTGCAGAAGGTTGGATAAATTTACACTTGATGAGATTTCAACTATTGCTGAAGATGTTGATGAGGCTGTTTTAGAGTTACTTCTCTTGACATTGGTTAAAGAGGGAAAATTAACTTTAAGAAATGACCTGTATTTTTATAATAAACAGAGTTTTAATAAAAAATATTCCATATTATCTTATTATCCGGCAAAGATTTTGGATATTGTAATACGGTGTTTTTGCCTTTCAATTCCGGCATATAAAGCCAAAGACGTAATTGGTATTGCAGAAAGTTCTACGATGCAATTATATTATATTTTTAGGGAGTTAATTTACGAACGGCAGACAAATAAATTAAAATCACTATATGATAAATCTCCGCAGCAAGGCAGAAACAGGATATTTTTTAACGAAGAATTATCCTTTTATGTCTACAACAATCAGGTCTTTGTAAGTGAAAATCCATTTCAAAGCCCTGATGAGAGAGCGTTTACCAAGTCTGAAGTACAGGAATTCAAAAAGGTTTACTCCTATTTAACAAGGTGTACTTCACACAATTCCAATAAAGTTGATCTGCCGCAAAAACTTGCTGAGGGAATCTGGCGGAGGAACAAGGAGTTTGGGGAACTTTATGCGGATTTGAAAGTTAATTTGCTGAGTCTCTGATACTTTATTGCAAACATATCTATTGTGAGTTTTGAAGAAATCCTTAGTGTGACCGAAAATTTTTTAGGGGGTTAACCCCCCGAATAGTTTGTAGGTCAAAGGAAAGGAGAGAGAATGACTACAGTAGAACCCATCAGAAACAAATCTGATATCAAAAAAGTTGAAAAAGTCTTAGCAAAACAGAGTCCGAGAGATTTAATGCTTTTTGTCCTCGGTACAAACTGCGGTTTGAGAATTTCTGATTTGCTGTCATTAAATGTCGGCGATGTAAGAAATAAAACTCATATTCAAATTGTTGAAAAGAAAACCGGGAAATTTAAAAAGTTTCCGATTAATGACCGCTTAAAACCAATGATTGAGGATTTTATTAAGGGCAGGCGGAACGCAGAACCTTTGTTTTTATCTCACTGGCGGCATCGGCTTGACAGAGTAACTGCATATTATTTAATTCGTGATGCGTGTGAAAAAGCCGGACTTCAAGAAAGAATCGGTACGCATTCAATGCGAAAGACTTTTGGCTACCATCATTACCAACAATTTAAGGACGTGGTTATCCTGCAAAAAATCTTTAACCACTCAAGTCCGCAGATAACTTTAAGATACATTGGCATAGAACAAGACCAGATTGACTACAGTTACTCCAACTTTATTTTATAGTGCAAAACCCTCTCTATTAGAGTCATTGCATTACATTTTATTTGCCTTACAATTTAACCATTTTGTATAACATAAAACCTAAAAATCTCAAAAATTGCCTTCCTAATTGAGTTTTAGAGTTTTAAAGTTATTTTCTAAAATGTAATGTAACAGTTTAAAATTTGAAATACAATTCCCCGAATGTCTAATATTTTCGGCATAAAAAATTTGCCTTACAAAATGGTTAAAATGTATGACACAAGCAGGAAAGGAAGGTTTTATGCTGCAAGGACAAATGACTAAAAATGTAAGAAAAAAGGGAAAATTTTCAATTATTTTAAGAGAGGATGATTCAAACCAGTGTTCATATAAAATAAACCGACATTTATTTGATACTTTAAAAAAGTATTTAGCACCTTTTCGTTCATATCAGTCTAAACCAAGAAAAATCAGATGCATTGAAACAGGTCAGATTTTTTATTCAGCAAGGGAAGCCAGTTATTGGGTTGAAGCAAACAGAAAAATTGCATATTGCGACATGAATTTAATCAAACAAGCCTGCAAGGGCAAACAAAAAACCTCCTATGGTTATCACTGGGAATTTGTTGAGGATTCGAATAATGTTCTATGATGAAAAAACATTGGAACTTTATGAAGAAATCCCGGATATAAAAGTAATTTATTATCTATTAACAGGTCTCTCCTATCGTGAAATCGGAATAAGGTTCTATTACCATAATACAAATAAATTTATTTATCGTGTCAGAAAGTTAATGAAAAAATTTAATTTAGTAAACCGCAGACATCTTGCGTATTTTGCCGTCAAAAACCATTTAATTGATGCTGAAAAATTAAAGGATTTACAAAATGCTTGAAACATTATCGGATAATGAAAAAGAAATTATGTTCCTGCTTATACAGGGACATAATTTCAATGGGATTATAGATTTTGTCGGAATCGATTATCCGACGTTTATTTCTCTGAAAAAATCATTATTTAAAAAACTGCATATCTCAAGAACTACAGAAATTTTAGGATTATTGCTCCAGCAGGGCTTTAATCCTGATGAGATATAGACTTAATAGTTGAAGGATTTTCTTTTCTAAAAATTAAGCTAGTACAGCAGGTTTAAAAAAGCTGTTGTAATGAATTTTAAGCTGAATTAGTTTATCGGGAGAATAAAATATCATTTTTTGAAAAATAATTTAATACAAAGGCTTTTGAACACTTTTTGAACGGTATTAATATTTAGTTTGGAGATTACCTTCTAAATAATTTATAAAATATGCATTTAATGTATTAGAATCTAGCCTAATGTTGTAAATAATAGGAGTAATATTTCTAAGCTCTTCGTATTCTTATTGCTTTTGGCAAAAATAATAGAGTATAACTACTGTGCTATAAATTCGTTCGGCTAGTTTTTCTAGTTTTCTAAAATCTTTTTACTGAATGTGATATTTTTACTCATACAACTTCTTTCTTGCACATAACACATTAGCGGAAAAGAAGAAAGAATACGGGAAAATTTTACAAATAGACACAGTAAAGCATATCTATCTTTGTGTATGTTTGTTATACAATTGTAGTAGTTATATTGTTCATAAAGGAGTAAAAGCATGAATTTCAATATTGCTAAACAACTAGAATCCATCGATGTGGACTTAGATAATATATTACTTGATCCTAACAATCCAAGATTTGCAGAAATTGATTCTACAGATGGAAAGATTAATGAATCAAGATATGATGAAGAAAGAATTAAAGAAAATACTTATAGAAAAATGAAACAGAATTTTGATGTTGATGTTTTGGCCAACACAATAAAGGAATTAGGTTTCTTACCTCTTGATAAAATAATCGTAAGAAAATGGAATTTTGCAGATAATAAATATGTAGTTATAGAAGGCAATAGAAGAATTGCGGCTTTGAAATCCATATTAGAACAACACGCAAATGGGACGCTTGATTTAACACAAGAACAGATGAATAACTATACAAAACTGAATGTTTTATTGTTAAAAGATAGTGATGAAGCATCTTTGTTGAATATTTTAATTCCAGGGTTACGCCATGTTTCTGGAATAAAAGACTGGGGACCATATCAGAAAGCTAAGCTTTTATGTACATTAAGAGATGAAGAAAAATTGGCACCACAACAGGCCGCAGAAGCTATAGGATTAAGTGTTCAAAAAGCTAACAATTTATATAGATCATATAAAGCGTTTACGCAAATGTGTGAGGATGAAGAGTATGGGGAATGTATAAATGCAAGAATGTTCAGCTTTGCCGAAGAAACAATCAAAAAGAAAAGTTTGAAAGATTGGTTAGGATGGGACGATAAAAATAAAGAGATAACGAACAAAGAAAATCTTACAATCTTATTAAGTCTTTTTATTTCCAATAATGAAGATTCTGAACCTAAAATAACAAGTGCTATACAAATTAGAGATTTTGCAAAAATAATTGAAACAAATGATTCTAAAATTATAAATTTCTTTTTGTCCCAAGGAGGGACATTAATGTCAACATTAGCAAAAATAGATGCTTCAAATACAAAAATTCAATGGAAAGAGCGGATTATTGACTGTATAGAAGTATTAGGGGATTTATCTCAAGATACCCTTTTAAACATGCAAAAAGACGATTTAACTGTACTTGAAACACTAAAAAAGAAAATAGATAAAACTATAGAAACTATTCAAAAATTGAGCTAGTGATGGGTAATAAAATAAAAAAAACTTCAATTGATAAAATTTATAAAATGATGCTATCACGTGTTAGTAAGGGCTATTTTATAGACATAGCTCGTAGTGCTATAGGTGAATATTGTGTGGATTTAAGTGAAGATGAAATTAATGAACATTTAGAATCCTGCAAAGAAAAATTAGATTCATATATTCGAAATAGCCCAGATGTTGATAAAAAATTCAAAATAATACTTGATGAGCCACTGTCATTGCAAATTTATAGAAATGATGAATATAAATTACTTAAATTATTTAAACAATTAGATGGTGCAAAATTCGAAGATATGATTGTTATTATACTTAAACGGATGGGATTAAAAAAAATAAAAACCAATCGGGGTGGCAAAGGAAATGATTCTTTGTGTGTTGACATAGAAGCTGAGTATTTGGGACCAATCTTTTCCTGTTTATTGTATATACAAGCAAAATGGAAAGAAGATGAGAAGACTCAAATTAATTTGAATGATTTAAAATCATATATCGGGGGAGTCTCGCAAGTTATTCACAAGCAATCCGCAAATAAAGGTAAGTATTACACAAATTCTTTAATTTATGTAACTTCTGCATTATTTGCAGAAGACGCAATAGAATATGCAAATAATATGGGAGTAAAGTGTATTGATGGACTAACATTAGCAAAAATAATAATTCAATATAATTTAACAAAACAATTATATGACTTGATTAAGTTAAATTTTTAATTATCTCATTCTCTAAATCTTGAATATTATAAAGGGTATCTAAAACGTCAAATGTTTCTTCAAGATTGTTTTTTGCACTATTCCATCCACAGCCGTCAGTAAACCAAATAAATGTTACTCCATCTATTGTTGCAACTTCTTGTGCCAGTGTTTTATAACTTCTAGCAGTCTCATTTAGTTTAGAACCGCCACTTGAATAGAAATTTGTTTCGATTACATAAATTTGATTGACTGTTTTAATCACAAAATCAAAACGTTTTTCCATTTTGCCCTGATTAGAAATTGCAGAAAGGTTAATATTCCATTTCTTTTCAATTTCTGTAATATACATTTCTTTGAAGTAGTTTTGACCTTTAATAAATCCTGCTTTTTGAATATAATCTTCAACAAGATTTTCCATTAAATGTCCGCCACGATTTTTACGACCGTTACTGTCTAATCCTGTTTCAACGCCCGTTGCATAATCTACTAAGTTGCTGACAATATGATTTTCAAGTAGGTCAAACAACTTAGTTTTTCTCATAAACATTTTATAATCATCTATGCTATAGTTTTGTTTTCTAAATGAGAAATTGTATTCGCCATCAGCATCAGTAACAGAAATCTCGTTAGAACGAACAGCCAAGAGCAATGGAATACATTTTAGAGTTTCAGGATATTTAGTGATGATGTCCTCAAAATCTTTTTCAATATTTTTTGAACCAACTAAACTATTTAAAATATTTAACTCAACTTTAATAGCATCAACATTTTTATTCACCTTATCAAAATCTACGTAGTAACAATAATCCGCAATGCAAGATCTAAATGTAGATAACCATTCCTTAAAATTTCTTGACATAAATATTTCGTACTCCTTTATGATATAATTTTTTTGAAATCAGTATGAATATATTTTTTGAATTGCTCTTTTATATATTCTTCTTTTTTACCAGTTTTCTTATTTATTCTATTGCCATTAAACCAAATACATTTAGAACCGATATGTTTTCCTGTTCTATTTGTACTTGCTAAATTTAAAAATTCTTCAGATGATAAAATCCAATAAAATGGTTTTTCTGTGTCCTTTTGCATTCTCTCAGAATAAAAAATGAAGAAATAATTATTCCTATATTCGTGATGTAAATTTGCAAATAACGCAGCATCACCACTTTTAACATTTCTAGATCTTGCTTTTATTTGAACCATTAAAAATGTTTTGTCGTCTTTTTTAACTACTACATCAATCCCCTCATCATCAACTAACGGAACATAACAATCCAGACCTTCTTTCAACATTTGAGCAATTATAAAATACTCTGCACGTTTCCCAAAACTAGCAGTATGTCGATATTTTTTGGTTTCCATTAATAATTCCTCACTAAAACTTCTGTAATCTTGCCTCTGCCATCTGCATTTGCATTAATTTGGCGTGAAGCAAAAACCTTTTTTATTTCATAATTTGCATATAATTCGTTTACTAATTTTGTATCCGAATTTGAAAGCATAAATTTAACACCCATTGAATCCAATTCATCGCAAACGTCTCTTAACTTAAACTGCATATCAATGTCAAATCCGTCTTTTGTGTAAGAAGTAAAACTTGAAGTTTCGTTCAAAGGAACATATGGTGGGTCAAAATAAACAAAGTCATCCTTTTGAACTTTAGTTAAGATTTCTGAAAAATCTGCACACTTAATTTCTGTCTTTTTTAAAAGTTTTGAGCAATTCAAAAGGTTGCTTTCATCAATGATTCGAGGATTTTTGTAATGTCCAAATGGAACATTGAATTGTCCTTGAGAGTTCACTCTATACATTCCGTTAAAACAGGTTCTATTCAAATAAATAAAACGACTTGCTTTTTTTACATCAGACCAATTTTGATACTCTTTTGTGCGGTCAATATTCCTGATACCCATAAAATATTCTTTGGAAACTTCATGTTTGCCCAAGTCTTCAATAAGTTCATAAACGTTATCGCGAACAACTGAATAAAGATTAATCAACTCTTCATTCATATCAGAAATATAAGCATTTTCTGGCTGCAATTCAAAGAACAAAGCCCCGCCGCCAATAAAAGGCTCAAAATAACGATTATATGATTTTGGCATGTTTTTAAGCAATTCAAACATAAGCTGACGTTTACCGCCAACCCATTTTACAATTGGATATGTCTCATTTTTCAATTGTTCTAAAACTACAGCCATGCTCTATCTTTCTTTAAAAATGCTTGTTCAAACCTTTTAACAGAAAGGTCTAAGTATTCTTTTTCCAAGTCTATTCCAATAAATTTCCTGCCTAACTCTAATGCCATTATACCAGTAGTTGAGCTTCCTGTAAAAGGATCGAGAATCAAATCGCCAACATTCGTTGAAGCAAGGATTATGCGTCTTAACAATTCTAAAGGTTTCTGGGTCGGGTGCTTGCCGAATTCTTTTTCTGAAGGTTTGGGAGTATCTATTTGCCAAACCGAACGCATTTGTTTATTTGGCTTTTTAAGAATATCATCGCACCAAGCCCCATTTTTCATTGCTTCATAATTGAATGTATGCTTACCTTTTGGGTCTTTCCTTGCCCATAATAAAGTCTCATGACTTGCCGTAAAATATCTGCAACTCATATTCGGCGAAGCATTAGGCTTAAACCAACAAATATCATTTAAGATTTTAAAACCGGCTGTTTGTAAAGCAAATCCGCAAGCATAAATTGAATGATAAGTGCCTGAAATCCATATAGTGCCATTATGCTTTAAAACTCGTTTACAGGCATTAATCCATCTTTTATGAAATTTAAAATCTTCTTCAATACCTTGGCTTTCATCCCATTTGCCTTTGTTCACCGAAACAACTTTGCCGGATTGACAGGTTATTCCACCATTAGAAAGCATATATGGTGGATCTGCAAAAATCATATCGACAGATTCAGGTGTTGCCCTGTTTAAAATATCAACACAATCCCCCTGAAATAAAGTTATATCGTCTTTTTCGTAAAACTTTTGCATGGGTTAATTATAGTATAAACAAGCAAACAAATCTTTGAATGTAAAGGTTTATGTTTATAATAATGAATTAAATGATTAATAAAATGTTAATAAAAATAGGATATTTAAGAATTTATAAGATAATAAAAAATAAAATGGGGGTGTGTTTTGATAAAAAAGATTCATATTGAAAATTATAAAACATTTAAGAATTTAGATATTGATTTTAACAAGGATACAAACATTATTGTTGGTAATAATGAAGCTGGGAAAAGCACTTTATTTGAGGCTATAAATTTGGCTTTGACTGGTAAATTATACGATAAACCTATCTTTTATGAATTATCTCCATATCTGTTTAATAATGATATCGTTCATGATTTTATTTTAAATATTAAAAGAGGAAACAAGGTTCCACCTCCAAGGATACTGATAGAAGTTTATCTGAGTGATGATTTTGATGCTGAATACAAAGGAAATAATAATTCAAAAGACGAAGACTGTCCTGGTATAAAATTATCTATAGAACTTGATAATAGTGCGTATGGTGATTTATATGGTGAATATATTAGCCAAAGAGACGAAATAGAAACTATACCGATAGAGTATTATACGATTGAGTGGTTATCTTTTGCTAATAAACCTATTAAAAGTTTAAAGTTACCAATAAGATCGCAAATAATAAATAATTTAGAACATCGATATGGCCAAGCCGCAAGCAAATATATAGCATCCTCTATTGATTACAATTTAGATAAAACTCAAAGTTGCATGCTTGCATTAAAATATCGAAAGCTAAAAGAAGAGTTTGCAAAAGATCCTAAAATTGAAGAATTAAATAAACAATTTACAAGTGAAAAATTAAATATTTCTGACAAAAAGGTAGAAATATCAATAGATGTTTCAGCAAAAAATAAATGGGATTCAACATTGTCTCTGTATATTGATGATGTTCCATATAGCCAAATAGGCAAAGGGGAGCAAAATGCTATAAATACAAAAATGGCAATTAATGCTAATTCTGCAAAATCAGATATTATACTAATTGAAGAACCAGAAGCGTGCTTATCATTTTCTAATCTTAATAAACTTATTGATAATATAAAAGATTTATGTTCTGGGAAACAGTTGTTTATTAATACACACAGCTCTTTTATTATGAATAAAGGAGGAATGAAAAATACTATTTTATTAAATAAAGATGAAGTCTTTAAATTTTCAAAGCTTTCAGAAGAGACTTATAAATATTTTATGAAACTTCCCGGCTATGATACATTACGTATGATTTTATCAGAAAAATCTATATTAGTAGAAGGTCCTTCTGACGAGTTAATTATTCAAAAAGCATATTTAGATAAGTATGGTAAATTACCAATTTCAGATGGCATTGATGTGATATCTGTAAAAGGGTTGTCTTTTCTTAGGTTTTTAGAAATAGCTGAAGTATTAAAAAATAAAGTAACAGTGGTTACAGATAATGATGGAAATTATAATAATTTAGAAAGTAAGTATTCAAAATATTTGAATGGTACTTTCCCTAACATAAAGATATGTTACTCGAAAAATAATTCACTAAAAACATTAGAGCCACAAATGTATCATACACTAAACAATAAAGCTAATTTAAAAGTTTTGTTTGACAAAAACACAATGTCTGATGTTGATTTTGAAGCATATTTTACTAATGAAAATCGTAAAACAGAAGTAGCTTTAAAAATATTTGAAGCTGAAAAAAATCTTATTAAATTCCCGGATTATATAAATGATGCAATTGAACAATAACTATTTTATTCATTCTTTAGCAGGTTCAGGCAAGACAACACGTCTTGTAAAGTATGCATTGAAATTTAAGAATAAAAAAATAATTATTACAACATATACAAATAAAAATTTAAATGAAATTAAGAAAAAATTTTATGAAATCAACGGTTTTATCCCGTCAAATATAAACATTACTACTTGGTATTCATTTTTATTGGATGAATGTTGTCGTCCTTATCAAAAATTAATGGGGGTAAATGAAAGAATAAATAACATCTTTTTCCCTCAAAGTGACCCTGCCAGATTTATTCCCGAAAGAGATACTAAAAGGCATTATTTCAATAAAGATGGGGCTATTTACAGTAATAAAATAGCCAAATTTGCTTTTATGTGTATAAATAAGGGTTTGAATGTTATAAATCGCTTAGAAAAGATTACAGACTACCTTTTTATAGATGAGGCACAAGATTTGTCCGGATTCGATTTCGACATTCTTGATAAAATATTAACAAGTAATGTAAAAACTATAATGGTTGGAGACTCCAGACAAAACACATTTAATACAAGTAATACTAATAAAAATAAGAAACACGCCAATAACATATATGGGTGGTTTAAACAAAAGCACGACGAAGACAAAGGTATATTGAAATCTATGAGAATTTGTTGGCGATGCAATGCCCAGATATGTTCATTTGCAGATAGTATTTATCCAGAATTTGAAAAAGCAGTATCAAAAAACACTATAACAACAGGACATGATGGAATATTCTATGTAAAAAAAAGTAATCTACAAAAATACATGGAAGAATATTCACCATTAATTTTAATTAACGATAAAAGAGCAAAACAGCAAGTTCCAGATTTTAAAACTTTAAATTACGGCTTATCAAAAGGAATTACTACGGATAGAGTTTTGATTGTAACGACTGAACCAATAAGAAAATATTTAAAAAATGGCACTAAACCAAATTCTAGAGACAAATTCTATATTGCGGTAACAAGAGCTCGCTACAGTATTGCATTTTTAGTTGAAGACAATGCAGATCTTAGCAAATATCATTTTAGTAGCTTTTGTGAATATACTCCTTAAAAGACTGAATTAATTTGAAATCTCCATCCCATAGTCAATTATATCTTATTCTGTATGTTAAATCACAATGAACACTAGCCGTTTTGAATATTGTAATGAAGTGAGTATTTTGTGTAGGGCGATGTTGCTATTATTTGAGGGAAGTGGTATTTGGAGTGCTTTTGACTGGTAGGAAGTAATCAAGCCATTTGACATATCTACCGGTCAAATTACTCTTTTGCTTGTCTGGGCAGTAATTTTTGTCGGTTTAGTAAAACCGACCTACAAAACTAAATCTTAAATTTAATATAAGAAGGGCAAAGAAAATTGAAAAAGCTTTAGTCTTTAAGTTACCCAAAATAATCAAACCATCTGTAATAAGAAATCAAACCAAGTGTTCTTTTACATTTATCTGCACGCATAAAAAGATTATTCGGCAAAGTTGGCTTTGTGTTTGAACTTTGGCGGTCGGAAGTAATCGTTTTACATGTTACAAAATGGTCTTTTACTGGTCATCATTGTCCGATTACTGTCCAATAATTGTCTTAAATTTTCTATTTTAAAATCAATGTTATAGCCTATTTCGCCCTCATAATCTAAATTGTACGGATAAAACGATTATTTGACATTTTAAGTAAATAAAGTCCGGTTACTATAAAAAGTTTTAAATTTTATGCTTCTCTCCCCATTC